>Ga0209758_1000465_pt1 | contig 67058 bp, 62 predicted proteins | sample AraplaMF_Col_mMF_FD_184258 | JGI IMG/M metagenome (GOLD analysis project Ga0209758, IMG submission 184258) | Arabidopsis root microbial communities from the University of North Carolina, USA - plate scrape MF_Col_mMF (SPAdes) (version 2) | ecosystem: Host-associated > Plants > Roots > Endosphere... | reverse complement strand
TAAACTTTGGTACCTCTTCTTATAATACGTATAACGTATTTGATTATTATACCCGCGTGAATAATAATATTGGTTCGTCCATCAGTTTTTCGAAAACCTGGCAGGGCAAGCCCTATAACCTGAGTGTCAGCCTCAACCACAACCAGAACCTGTCTACCAAAGATATCTTCATCTCATTCCCGGATGCGTCGTTCAACGTGAACACCATCTACCCCTTCCAGCCCAAGGAGATGGTGGGCACGCCGAAATGGTATCAGAAGATAGGGGTTTCTTACAGCACGGTGCTGCGTAACAGCGTGAACTTTAAGGACACGATGTTCCTGAAAAAGGAGATGTTCGACCGTCTGCAAACAGGCATGTCGCACACGATCCCGGTATCCTTCTCTATCCCGATCGGTAGCTTTACCTTGTCTCCGGGCATTAACTACCAGGAATACTGGTATACCCGGAAGATGAAGCGTGTGTGGAATGCCCGGAAATTCAACCCTGCTACCGATACCCTGGGTGGCTTGGATACTACTTACCAGACCGGCTACTTTGCCGCCCGCCAGGCCAGCGCCAGTGTATCGCTGTCAACGGCCCTTTACGGGATGTATGTGTTTAAGAAAACTTCCAAGATCAAGGCTATCCGCCACGTGATGCGCCCCACCATTGCATTAAGCTATCAGCCAGACCTGGCCAGCTCTGCATATTACAATCTGCAATATGGCTTTCGTCCTCAGGACTTCACCCGTGCTTCCTATTTCGAAGGCTCGGTCATAGGCGTACCGGCGGAAGGGAAGGCGGGGCTTGTCTCGTTCGGTTTGGATAATAACCTGGAAATGAAGGTGGCGTCGAAGAAGGATACTTCTGCGGCCAAGGAGAAGAAGATCAAGATACTGGACGGCTTCGGCATCAACGGCAGCTATAACCTCATGGCAGACTCTTTCAAGCTGTCTACTTTTGCTATTTATGCCCGTACCAACCTGTTTGAGAAAGTGAACATCTCTGCCAGCGGTACGCTGGACCCTTACCAGGTGGATAATCGGGGCAACCGACTGGATAACCAGTACGTGTGGCAGAAGGGCAAGATAAGCCTGGGACGCCTGACCAACGCCAATATCACAATGAGCACTTCCTTCCAATCGGGCGATAAGAAGAGCAAGGAGAAGGAACAGCAGCAACAGGACATGCTCAACCAGCAGAATATGGATGCCCAGCAGGAAGCCCAGGCGCGCCAGCTACAGATGGTTCGCAACAATCCCGGCGAATACGTGGATTTCGATATTCCCTGGCGTTTGGACCTGTCTTACAGCTTTACCTACAGTAAAACGATCATCCCGGACTCCGGAGGGGTAGTGACCAATCTGAATCAATATGTGAACTTCAATGGCGATTTCAGCCTTACGCCCAAGTGGAAGATAGGCCTGAACAGCGGTTACGATTTCGTGAACCGTGAGATCGCCTATACGAATATGTACATTTCCCGTGACCTCCACTGCTGGCAGATGTCTATCAACCTGATACCCTTCGGTACTTACCGTCAATTCAGCATTACCATCAGTCCCAAATCAGGATTGCTGAGGGATCTCCGCATTAACCGAACGCGGCAGTTCTATGATTTTTAGCGAGGCTGTTTTGTTCTTCAATGTAGTTCCACATCATCCTGAAGATCTTTTCTTTCAGGGCGGGCATATCGTCTTTGCTGAGCCCTTTGGTGGATACCGGCGGCAGGAAGTGAAAGTCGATCCGGTGGGGCAGGGCGTAAAAAATACGGCCTGGGGGTAATATTTTCCTGGTATGGAACAGTACCGCGGGCATGATGGGTCGCTGCGTATCGACAGCAAGGGAGAAAGCGCCGTCATAAAAAGCTTTCAGGGGTTGATCGGTTTTGTTACGGGTTCCTTCGGGATACAGCACCATATGCATGCCCATGTTCAACACTTCCTTCATTTCCTCATAGCTGTGGTGCCGGCTTTCTTCACTCTTACGGTCCACCAGCACGCTGCCTATTTTATACATCATACCGAACAGGGGCGTCTTCGACATTTCTATTTTGGCCAGCGTTTTATTCAATCCAGGTACCCCTGGGGTAGTTACCGGCACATCCATCAGTGAATTGTGGTTGCAGACAACAATGTAGTTCACTCCCGGTTCAAAATATTCCAGTCCCTTTCTACGCACCGGGCAAAAAGCAAGCGCCATAAATACCGCCATCCAGCCTCTCGCCAATGAAAAGAACCGGTGCATTCTTTTCGGTTCCGGCAGACGAGACACGAGCCACATTGGTATAAACATGATTAACAGGGAGACGAGGAACAACAGTGAGCCATATACGGCATATAAACGGGCAAGAATGTTCTTTAACCAGCTCATAAAGTAAGTACGTTGCAGTGTCCAATTTGCAGTTAAACCAACAATACTAATTTACGACATACTTACACATTTTGTTAATATGTTTTGTGTTATATCCGTGTAATTACTACCAATATCTGAGTCTTGCAAAATGTTGAAAGTAAGCCCTTAGCTCAGGCTCCAGTCTACCGGTTCTATTCCCGCTTTTGCGAGCAGTTCATTGGCTTTGGAAAAATGTCTGCATCCAAAAAATCCCTTGTCGGCGCTGAAAGGAGAGGGGTGGGCTGCTTTCAATACGTGATGCCTGGTGGCGTCTATCAGTATTTGTTTGTCCTGGGCAAACCTTCCCCACAGCAGGAACACCACATTCTGCTTTTTCTCGGATATTGTACGGATCACTGCATCGGTAAAGGTTTCCCATCCTATTTTACTGTGGGAGGTAGGTTCCGAAGCTCTTACGGTAAGAATGGCATTGAGCAGCAGCACACCATGCTCCGCCCATTTGATAAGGTTGCCGTTGTTAGGGGGTGTAAGGCCCAAATCGGATTTCAGTTCTTTAAAGATATTGATCAGGGAGGGAGGGGGTGGTACATCATCTTGTACGGAAAAGCATAAGCCATGTGCCTGTTTGGGCCCGTGATAGGGGTCCTGTCCCAGGATCACCACTTTCACTTTATCGAATGGGGTGGTATTGAATGCGTTAAAGATCAGATTGCCGGGGGGATAAATGGTTTTTCCTAAGGCTTTTTCATGTTTCAGGAACATGGCGATCTCTCCAAAATAGGATTTTTCAAATTCTTCTTTCAGTGCTTCCTTCCAACTGGTTTCTATTTGTACATCCATGGCTAAAATATTAGAAAAACGTCTAAATTTGATTAATTGATAGAATTTTATAAATTTGCACTCCCAAAATGGAAGATAAATATAGGGATTTATTTAAAAAGGACTGATGGCTCGGTCAGATAGAGCATCCCGACTATAAGTCGGGAAGGCCTTTGGAAAGAAAGGGAAAAGTAAATTTGAAATATTGGACCGGTAGCTCAGCTGGATAGAGCAGCTGCCTTCTAAGCAGCAGGCCATTGGTTCGAATCCAATCCGGTTCACCGAGTTGGACAGGCTTGCAGAATCGCAAGCCTGTCCTTTTTTTAATCTCCCGGAAGCCGCTCCCAGCTTGCATATTTGTTCCACTACTTCATTAAGTTGGAGAGTTCGACATTCATTTTCATCAACAACCAGTTTTCCAACACATATCGAACTCACAATCTTTTGTTTGATGGGTAAACCCACCTTGTCATAATACTGCGATATGTTTCGTAACAGGTCTGCCGTTTCAGTCACATAGGCTATCATGTTGTTATCCACCTGCAATAAGCTGTTTAGTTCCCGTTGCTGATTTTGTATTTCCGCCTCGTACCTATTTTTGATGGCCATATATTCAGCAGCAGGCAACTGGCCATCCACCATTAACTGCTGTGCATTAGCAATACGTGTCTGATTCTTCTCTATATCCTGCTTTATTCCATTGGCTGCATTGTTGCTGTCCTTGCATGATTTTTTGTAATAGTCCCTCATTATATGCTCAAAGAGAGTAATGTACTCGTCCTCAAAAAAGAGTCTGGATAACCTTTTCTTAAATGATTTATTAACTTCTTCGGCCTTCATCCGCGTACCGCATGTCGAAGTGCAGTGATAGTAAAAATACCGAACTCCCATCTTCCCCTTTGATGCACTTCCGGTCAGGTTGCGGCCACACTTAGGACACTGCAGAAATCTACGCAGCGGTAATTCTTCCTTGGTGCTGTATTTGGACACTGTATTCCTCTTTTTGCCATCCAGCACATCCTGTACCTCATAAAAAAGAGCCTCACTGATAATAGGCTCATGCACACCCTGTACCAGCATGGCCGGTTCATCTTTATAGGCAGGAATAAAAATCTTCCCGTAGTAAACAGGATTGCGAAGTGTGTACCAGATATTGCTGCGGCCTATGTCCAGTCTTTTCTTTCTGGCCATGCGCCACACTTCCTTCACCGTGTACACTCCTTTGGCCACTTCCTCAAATACCCATTTAATCAAGGGGGCATCTTCACCCGGAGCAATAATGGGTTTGTTCAACTCATTGCGGATGTTTTTGTAACCTTTGGGAGCAGTAGTCATATAACGGCCTTCCTTCATGGCCCGGCGCATACCGGCAATAACATTGAGGGAACGGCGGTCATTTTCTACCTCTGGTGCAGCCAGATAAAAGGCTAGCATGATCTTGTTTTCCGGTATGTTCAAATCGAGTGGTTGCTCAATTGCCTGTGGCTCCACTCCTAATTTTCCAAGTCGATTAATCATCATATAGGCATCACCGGCATTGCGGCTGAATCTGTCCCACTTCAGGAAAAGCAACAGGTTGGCAGCCCCCTTGTTCTTTTTTAAGAAGGCAAGCAGTTCCTTAAATGCCGGTCGCTCAAATGTTTTGGCCGAATGATCCTCTTTATAAAACCCGGCTATCTCAATGTTCTGATACCGGCAGTATTGCCGCAGGCGTTCTTCCTGGTGCTGCAAGCTATATCCTTTTTCGCTTTGTTCGTCCGTACTAACCCGCACGTAAATAATGGCTTTCTTCATTGTCAGTGGTATATTTTTCATTATTTGTTATATCAGGTTGTTCCAAAGAAATAAGCCGGGCTGGCTGCTGGGCGCTTTGTTGGTAGGCCTCCCATCCTATAGCCGCCAGATGATACAGGAAATCCCTAATCTTCAGAATAGCTTCATCACTCAGCTGCCTACCAGGCTCCTGCAATAGCTCCCGGCACTTGGCTACAGGCAACTTTTCTGCCCGCTCATCACGGTTGTCTCTATCAATTGACCGCTTTTGTCTTTTACTCGACAGCGGAATAATCTGGGATTTCATAGCAACTATTGGTTAAATATACAACTATTTGATATTCAATGAACAAAGTATTTTAAGTGGTTGTACAGTGCCGAAATACAACAAGGCATCTGGTTGCCGGTTATTGCCGTTACCACAACTCGCATTTTAAACAAAAAAGCACACGACCCACATGACAAGGTGCTGTAAATGGTAGCAGCAATCACTCATCCTCTTCTTCTTCGTCCTCATCATCCTGGCTTTGTTCATAATGAGCAATCAGGTCTTAAATCTGATGAATGGTCTCCCTTTGCTCTTTCTTATATTGCACTTCAATAATCAACTAGTCATTTTCCTAGTTGGTTCCGGTAATGGTGTTTGTGATTCCATGCTCCAGCAAGACCGCTATAATGAGTTTGAGCAGCCTTAGTTAACAGCAACAAGTTTTCCATCAAACCCTATAATCTTAGGCGAACCCATTTCATAATAGCAAAAGTATAATGGTTCCTATTAACACTTTCCCCGTTTGAGCACGTTTATGATCGCTTGGGCACAACAATGTCCGATTAGGCTCAATTTTTTCTGAACTTGTCTCTTAGCCACTTTTTATTTACCAATAACATTTCCGTAGCCATTTAATTTTTTGTTATAGAATTAATTTCTACAACAAAAATATAACCGGCAAAAAACGGGCTTTGGCGTTTAGCGGTAATTGGCAGTAGTTGGCGGTAATTAGCGGCTGCTAGCGGGAATTCTCCGAATTTTCCCAATCGTAGTAATTAGGTGTCGATACGGAATCGGATACTATTTAAAAACCATTTGAGTCCGGTTTGATTTCTATTTGGTAATATTTAAAAATCACTAACCGGGGTTTGTCCCCCGTCTCGATTGATCCATTTTGTTTTGCTTTCTCAGAAAGAAAGTAGGGCAGCCCCAGCGACTTGCCCTGAATGCACCTACACCGGGTTGTTTCCACCGATCCAGGACTGCTATAGGCTGATTGTCAACGCCAAGTGGGTTTTATTGATTACAGGCCGGGTAAATACCCAGCCAGGTTAGTGAAGTCCCTATGGCGACTTGTCTAACAGACAAGAAATATCTTTTAAACGACGGGGTTGCCTGTGTCCAACGTCATTATTCCCGCTTTCGGCGGCCTATTTACCGCTATGACCTTGTACATACTTTCGATTTTACGCGATGGTGGAGTCTTAGCTTCGAATGTTACAAAATCCCTCAAAAAAAGCATTCTGTTCTCTCTTATACCTCTGTAAAATTCTTTTGGACCATTTTCAAAATACACCATGTAGTTATCATCGCCTAAATCTCTTATATCGTCAATGGGAATATGTTTTAAAAAGACATAATCCCCCATAATGATTTCTGGGGCTGCTCGGTCATTATCAACAACTACAAAACTATTGCAGCTATTTGCAATAAGCAAATCAGCTAAATCGTCGTCCAGTTGAATAGTAAAATTGAAAGTTTTCATCCTCAGTAAATTAATTAATGAAACAATTGATATGAGGCCAGGTGAATACCCAGCCCGTTAAGTGTGCTAGCCCTATGCCCACTAGCACATAGGAACCGCTGTCAACCCCGGTCAGCTTTCCTTTTTACTTGTTCCCTGATTTCGTCAAACCTATTCTGCATATTTTCACACACTTGATCCAATACATCTATAATTTTATCCTTCTCTGCATTCGATATAGCCGGAACTGTCTTTTTCTTATCTTTCCTAATTTTACCCAGATACCGCATTTTTCGATAAAAGGTCGGAACAGACCAGTTACATTCTTCACAAACCTTCTCTTTAAATAGAGCAGGGAACTGTTCAGTGAGTGTGTAAACATTAGATAATAAATTTGGCGTATGCGGTCGGTATAACATTTTTCTCCTCCTTTTATCCCCTTCATCTTTTGGGAGATTTATTCTGTTTAGATTATCCTGTACGGAATCATCTTTCAATCCTTCATTTGAAGAATTGTTGATCTGTAATGTTTCTGGCAACTGTTTAATAATGCTTTCCATGATTTATTGTTTTTTTTTAAAAGTGAGATGCCAAGATTAATACCGCCGCAATGCCATCCTACTATGGTGCAATTGTGGAACTGGCCAATGAGCTAGCTGTTATTTAGATCATTGATATACTCTAATCTTTCAATTAAAATTGTTTGCAATTTGACCACCTCGTCTTTCATCTTGTCAATTTCCTTCTGCATTTGTGCCTTTCGTTTCTCAAGAGTTAAAATTTCAAGTTGGAGGGCATTAAGGCTGTCCGTCACGTACTCAAATTTCTGGCCCTGACAAGTTGTGCGCTCCAAGTATCTTTTATCTGCTTGATACTTAGAAAGTACTTTTTCAGTGGATAGCCGATAGTCTTGGGGGAAATTACGGCAGCCTCTAAGTACGTGGCTTAATCCTGTTTCATCCAGTCCAATTTCCTTAGCGAAAATTCTGTTTGTCGGGATTATTCTCACATTTCTTAGCTCTCTGAATTCTTGACAAAAACAGTCTGTCCACTCGTCTTGTCTAAAATCACTAGCATTCTTTTTCATAACCTTGCTAATAGCTAGTTTCTTTGGCATTATCTTAGTACCTGCTTTCTTCTTTCTATCAACAATCAATAAGCCGGAAAGAATTTTGATTTGCTTCTGCCTTCCGGTTAAGTGTTGTATAAATTCCCTGTCATAAAGAATAATAAAGTTTCCCATTATTGTTGCGTTTGCAACAATTGTGATATACAGCCTTCCGCTAATTCTCTTTAATGTTTTGAAATAATTGAAATAAAATGTGGAGTGGGTACTTCTAATTTTACATCAACGAAATAAACCTCACCGCTCCTTTGATGAATGAAAGATTCATCAATCACATTTATGTGATCACTTAGTTGTCCATTTAATGTAATTGAAACTTCAACCGGCAGACTTTTAATTTCTAAAAGAAACTCTGTTAGTATTACTTTAAGGCTTGTTTCCTTTAACAGGGCTTTGTAATGCTTTGATGTTTTAATCATACATAACGGTTTAGTAGAGGGATAAACAGTATTTATTATATTTTAGACCTTTCCTAAATTCAATCTTCTTTCCTTCGTATTCTGAACTAGCTTTGTCATGGCTTCTTTTACCTGCTCCTTCAATTTCAAATCTTTGCACCTTACCTCCATTGCATACCATATTTCTTTGTCTTTCAATCCCGGCAACAGTGCCGCTAAACCAGCCATATATCTATGCGGCAGCTCCTTTCGCAATGCAACAAATACATCATCCAATCTTGAAGTGGCTGTGTTGTCTGCCATATGTATGTATAGCTGGGTTATCGTTATGACATTCAAAGTAAGTGTATTGTAATACGGTATTTTATCATTCTAGCATGTTTTTTACAGTGAATTAGCATGTTTTTTACGGGCAATCACCTGTTTTTTACCGGAAAAAGCATGTATTTTACGATTGAGTTGTTTTTTTATATATTTGTTATATGACAAACACTACTATGGCTATACAAATTCACCAAGGGCGTAACATTAGACGTATCCGGGAAATATTAGACATAAAGCAAGATGCTTTGGCTGATAAACTTGGTAATGGTTGGAATCAGCAAAAAATATCACAATTAGAACAAAAGGAAGTAATTGATCCATCCATATTGGATGAAGTGGCGAAAGCATTAGGGGTTACTCCCGAAGCTATTAAAAACTTTAATGATCAGGCAGCAATCAATATCATTTCAACCACCTTTACAGATTTCAAGGATAATGCCATTGCATCTGCGATGAATTATCAATGCTCGTTTAATCCCATCGATACAATAATAAAATTGCATGAGGAAAAGGAAGCATTACTGGAAAGAATTATAAAGGAAAAAGAAGAGCAGATATCGAGGTTAGAGGAAATAATAAAACAAAATAAATGAGAAGTAAATAATCTATTACTATTAAAGATAGACACTATAACAAAGACTGTATAAACATAGAAAATCGAGGTTCATAGGAACTCCGATTTTTTTTTTTACTTTTAAACTTTACACAGACAATGAAACCAGCCGTAAAGCGTATCCGAGAACTGCTGCATATCAAGCAGGACGTGTTGGCTGATGCGCTGAACATTAGCCAACAGAGTGTTTCGGTATTGGAGAGTAAAGAAACGATTGATCCGGAACAACTCGAACAGATTGCCAAGACCCTGAAGGTGCCGGTTGATGCCATTAAGAATCTTAATGAAGATGCAGCTATTTACAATATTCAGAACAATTACGATAATTCAAACCCTGCATACTCATTCAATAACTATTGTACATTTAATCCGCTTGATAAATATGTAGAAGCGGTTGAGAAAAATGAAAAGCTGTATATTCCCCTTAGCACAGTGAAGTATACCTTTTATTTTATAGTATAGAAAAAGTACTTGAAATCTGTGAGATATAAAACACTTACCTCAGCCAATTTTTCATTATTTATTGAGCGACTGCTCACATTATTGTCATTTGAGGTACAAAGGGAACCCAAGCTTCCGCATTGGGAGCAATTATATCAACCTGACTTTCTGATATCACAAAAGCACTTAATAGCGATTTGTGATATTAAATTCTACAGAAGCCGCATCGTGCATAGTGAATTAATTCTGCAAGCGGCCCAAAATCTGGCATTTGTATCAAATGCTACTGGATTTAAATATCTGCTAGTTGTATCTAGTATAGTTGACCCCACTACCAAGGAAAAAGTGAGCAATCTGGGTATTGTATTATGGGATCGGAGTAATATCGCCAATTTCCTTCTCGCAAATAATCGCTATGATTTACTGGAAGAATTTGGTTTAATTATTACTGAGTCGCAGCAAGGCACGGATACATCTTTACCATTTGAGAGCATTGATGAAGATACAATCAGAGATCCATTAAGCTACTTTAACAGATCTGAGCCGACAATAGCATTGCCCTTGTGTATTAGTACAGGCAAACGACTTATTGCAGAGCTTAACAATATTCCATCAGGAAAAGAAGGATGGGCTGGATTTGAAACTAAATGTATAGAAATTCTCGAATATCTCTTTGAAAAAGATCTTACACTTTGGGATAAGCAAACCCGGACGGACGATGGCATTTCAAGATTTGACTTAATTTGCAGAATCGTTCCAACTGATGATTTTTGGCGAACATTAGTTCAGTCATTTAATTCCCGATACGTCCTTTTCGAATTCAAAAACTATAATGATGGACTGCCCGCGGGTCAGATTTATACTACGGAAAGATACTTATATCCTAAGGCCCTTAGAGGAACATCAATTGTCATTGCTCGTAATGGAGCCACAGGTAGCGCATTGGCGGCTGCAAAAGGCGCATTAAGAGAAAGTGGCAAACTGCTCCTTATAATTAATGAAAACGATTTAAAGGAAATGCTAACATTAAAGGATAAGGGAGATTCTCCGAGCGATTTCCTTTCGGGAAAGCTCGATGAGCATCTTATATCACTTTCCAGATAAATGGTGATAAACATAATAGGTATTTTGGGTAATATAATTTCGAATAAAGGCACCACGCGAGACCTTTATTGATTGCAATGCTCGGACTTCTACGCGTCAACCCTCTACAAAGTATTTCGCGGTGTAAAACCAGTTAAAGTAAAACAATAATTCAATGTTTTACTTCCATTTTAATATAGAGTTCGGTTTTTTCTGGTGACGTATTTGCCATTATACCTATCACTCCGGTTTTATATTCAGGGTTTTCTTTAGTATTAATGTAAACATGAATATTCCCCGAATCTCCCGACTTAATTGTGTCTCTCGAAAAATCGGCAACAGTGCAACCACATGATGGTTTAACGTCTTTTATTACAAGAGGTTTCTTACCAATATTTTTGAATTTGAAATCATGTTCAACAATTTGTCCCTGGTTAACCGTCCCGAAATCATAAAGGGTATCAACAAAATTAAAAACAGGAAAGCTATTAGGATCTTGTTCACTTGAATTTGTGAGAGGCGTCATTTCAATTACCTTAATGGGTAAGGTGCTCGACGATTGGTGGCAGCTTATGATGAAGGTAAACAGTGTCATTAGTCTTGCTGTAAGATGATAACGAAAGTTCATTACAATAGATTTTTTAGTATTATTATTTAATGTTATTAAGTCGGTATAGCAGGATTTCCGTTTCGCCGATTAATTTCGTAGTTGACTGATCTTGAATCTTTGTTGAACTGTTTAAGATAGACTCAGCCAGCGTTTTTGCTTTGGTTGAATCACCAATATCCAGGTACAATACAGCCAACCGGTATTTCGGAGTTAATTTCTTAGGCACTAAATAGGATGAACTCAAATATGCGGTTTCCGATTCTCTAAATTTCCCCAATGCTTTATATGAATCTCCTAGAGCCAAAAACAATTCCGGATGTGGAAATCTGTATTTTGCTTTTTCTAAAACAGATACGGCTTTTAGGTACTCCTTTTTTTCAGAAAGCAGCACGCCATAGTTAAATAAGAAAATGCCATTATCACCTAGTTTGGAATAAAGTTTATTGTAGTTTTCAAGTGTAAAATTGTTATAATCTGAATGGTATTGGGAATATCCCTTGTTCCACTTCCTGATTACCTGGTTATATCCAAAGGTTAGCAGCAATACAATAAGTCCGCCAAAGAACAGGATAACAAGTGGCACTTTGTAAATCAGATTAGGCGGGACGATACTTAAACGGTTTACCAAAGATGACGACAGTTTTGCCAGGCAAACGAAGAAAATGATATTGAAGCATCCATAGTCCGAGGGGTACGAAAAAAAACCAAATATTATGAGCGCAGATAATATCGCTAAAGTCAATAAAGACCATTTGTCTATATCGCTGAAGGTAATACCTCTCAGGATCACCCTGAAGGTAAGGAAAGAAAAAAGGCAAAACCCGATCAGGCCATTTTCAACCAGCAACAAAAGTGGCTCGTTGAATGGATGGGTTATGAAATCCGCTCGTTCTTTTTCATAGAAAGAGCTTGCAGAAGACGAAAAATATGCGATCTGATCCGCAGCATATTGTGGTACGAAATTATCAAAACCTATTCCGGTTACCGGATGTTCTAGAAATATGTTGAGTGAGGCCCTCCAGATCAACAATCGACCATTTGCAGAGTCGGGGCGAATAAGATACAAGAGAAACAATAGTGTTAGGAAAACAGTACCTATTGCAAACCAAATTTTCACATTTTTGAGGGCATTGAACATCAATCTAACCCTTGGCCGGCTAGTAAAAAGTATTAAAATTCCGAAGACCGTAGCAAAAATTGCTGCGCGTGATCCACAGACAAATAAAAGGAACGAATTTAATAGTATATAGAGTAACAGTATGCCAATCCGAACATTTTTTATTGCTCTTTTACTGTAATCATTAAAAAGCAATACAACGCCGATAAGGATAGTTACCATTAAGTGGCATGAAAATGGGGCTGGATTATGAAAAGGCCCGGTTATAGCGTAATACGGGTTAAATGATTTCATCACCCCTAGATATTGGAGAAAGCCATAAACAGTAAGTACACAACCACAACATGCGTATCCGTAGAAAACATATTTGATGCCAGTGTTCATATCTGTCAATGACCTGAACAGGATATAAACGGCAAACGCCGAAAGAAGCCCATAAAATTTCAAACTATATTGAAGATTATCGTTTTTTAGAAGTCCATTAACGACCGTATAAACGATAAAAAGAGTAAGAAGCAGGTCAACCTCATATAAAAATATCCTTCGAGGATTAATAATCACATGATATCCTACAAAAGAAAGGGTGATCAACAATATATATATATTGAGGTAGCTAACATTTAATTCCCAGGTGACAAGGGAACCGTTATTGTTAAACAAGAGAGAAATGGCCAGCGCACCAATTATGGCCAGCATAGTGATTATTTCTGACTTTGTAGGAACAAGGTAGATGAATTTCCAAAAGCTAGAATAACGATTCATTCATTTATACTTTGGAGGGTCAGGGCATCTTAAGTCTTTGGTTGAACTTTGGCGAACACTTCATGGACGAATAGTAAATGGGCATAACGATGTTTTTGGATATTAACTGTACTCAAAACTATAAATATATTTATTAATTCATATTTTTTTTTTAAAAAACAAAAAAAATAAATTATCTTCGGTATATTGAATGATCTATGACCAAAGATAAGATTGCTTAAAGTAACGCCCTATGTGAGAAAAGTTAACCAGTGATTGTAGCAGAGGATAAATAATAACCATAAATAAGTTAAGAATTCCATGGTTCAAATGGTGAATTGAAAAATTCACATGTTAATCTTTACATAACAATAATAAACCCTAGTTCATGAAAAAATTTGTCATTCCCACCTTACTCGCTTTTGCGTTGTGCATTGTTGCGTGTTCAAAAAACGCAAATGTCGTTAGCCCCATACAAACGGCCTCAACTGAAAGCAGGGTAATCGGAAAAATTCAATCCTCTAATGTTATCCAGGTTCCCAATAACGCAGAATTGGAGGGGATGCTGAGCGACCAGTTTGCCCGGGTTCTTCAAGTAAATCCTACCAGTTCCGGTGAAACCATCAAGATTCAGGCGAAAGAAATCATATCTGCCAATAACAAATACTATCTTGCCACTACTGTATCCATACCAGGCCATCAGAAGAAGGTTGTGTACACACTTCTGGCCGTAGGGCCAGACGGCCAATTGATAGCGACTGATACTACCTATAGCTGTACAACCACGAATTGCTCAACATGTGAGGTTGTTATTGATAGGGGTAGCGGCAGTGTCAGCTGCAATTGCCGTAGCGGTAGTCAAACATGCACTTTAAAAGATTAATCCATTAAGCACAAGCCATCGTTTCAACCTAATACTGTTTCAATCAATTATTTTAAACTCTGAACTATGCATATTATAGCACACAGTCCGTATAAAAGGATACTGAGTAGCCTTACCTCTTTAATTCTGCTCCTAAGCATCTTCGTGGTAAGTTGTAAACAAAATGAAACCGCTCAACCGGATACTCCAAAATCAATTGGAAGGGTTAGCGGATCAGAAGTCGTGGATGTAAAGGCAGGAACCGAGCTTAAAATGGCTATGGGACAAAATTATAGAGATTTTGTCGGCCGGGCGTTTAATACTCGCGACAACTTTGAAATAAAAAGCCGTGAGATATTAAAAGTAGAAGGAAAATTCTATATGAAAACGTTCCTGACACTTGAAAATGGGAATAAAGGTACCGTTTTTACTGAATTGAGTGTGGATGCCTCAGGAGGTTTACATGCGACCAGTACAGGCTACTCTTGTAAAAGTGATGGTGGCTGTAATGATGGATGTGTATTTGAGATAACAAGTGGTTCTGCAAGATGTTATTGCGGAAAAGGCGGGAACGGCTGCGTTGTTGTTACAGATTAATTCATTCTTCCAAGTTATATTCCCTTTAAAATCCCTGCTATGTAAAATGGGATTTTAAAGGGAATATCTAATTATAGCATTTCGATATTTACTATTCTCTAGATAACCCAGCATTAAGAATTAATATTAGGAAGGATGATAAACAGTGTTGTTCGCTCTGATGCCGTTAAAAAGTTCATTGGATTAGGGTTGGTGCTTTCATTCCAGTTAATCTGTAGCTGTACCAATTCAAATCCACGGGACATAAATAATATTCTTGAAGAAACAGGAGATAAAAGGCAAGTTTTTGAAACTGTGATAGATCATTATAAAAATCAAGGTGAAGCCCAAAAAGTTGCAGCAGTATATTTCCTGGTTCGCCAGATGAAAGATCACTTTTATTACGACCCATCCTACCTTGCTTACTATCGGAACGTTTTATTGAATTCAAATGATCAAGGGGATAAGAAAACATATATAATAAATAAATTTGATTCTCTCAATAAAATTTATGGTAACAGGATCCAAGAAAAGATACCAGATTATGAATCGCTGACATCCGAGATGTTGATAGAAAACATCGATTATGCCTTTCATGCATGGCAGTTACCTTGGGCCAAAGACCTGAGCTTTACGGAATTCTGTGAGTATATATTACCCTATAAGGTAAACACGGAAAAACCAACACTTTGGAGGAAGAAGTTATACGACCAGCTCTCCTGGGTCGTGGATTCGTTCAAGAATGAAAAGGACCGAAGAAAAATCTGTAGCATTATAAATGACCAACTGCACTGGTTCAAGTTCCAATGGCCCTTCAGCTATCCAACGGTCCAGGATTTCGACTGCATGATAGCCGGCAAGACGGGGAAATGTTCAGATGCGACTACCTTAACTATTTATGCAATGCGGGCCCTGGGTATCCCGGCTACTGTCGATTTTACACCGCAGTGGGCAAACCGAAATTACGGTCATCATTGGAATGCCCTGTTATATAAGGATGATAGGTTTATTAATTTTCAAGGTACCGAGGCAAATCCGGGATCGACGAAAATAGAATATGACCCAAACGAGGAATGGACATTCAAAAGAGCAAAGATCTACCGCACTACCTTTTCAAATTTTGGAAAAAATGAAGAATTATTGCAGGCGATCCAGTTTGTCCCTGCGACATTCGAAGATAAATTCTATCTGGACGTTACAGCAGATTTTGTTCCTGTTTCCGATCTTAAAATCGACCTTTTGAATAACATGGAGAAAGTAAGCCCTAAATACCTGTATTTGTGCGTTTTCAATAACCAGAATTGGATACCTGTGGATTGGGGACACGTAAAGAATGGGACAGCCGTTTTTAAGAATGCAGGCAGGGGGGTGCTATATATAGGGACACTAGCTGGCCCTGAGACAATGGACATTGCAACGAAGCCCTTTCTTCTTCTTGAGAATGGAGATGTTCAGTACTTACAAGCTGGCAAAGATCGATTAGAGGCGGTCAAATTATTCAGGAAGTATCCATACAACAATAGCAATACCATAAAGACCAATGACATGTATGAACTATTTTATTGGGACGAAGGATGGAAATCTTTAGGCAGAAAGAAGGCGACCGGGAAGTTTCTCGTTTATGATAATATTCCGATAAATGCTCTATTGTTACTTAAAGATCTTGATCGGGGAAAGCAGGAAAGGCCGTTTACTATTGAAAGGGGTCTGCAAAAGTTTTGGTAAGGATGAAGAAAGTTTAAGCCTATGATAGTTTACAATTTTTCTTATAGAATAATATATATCAGAGCGTTGATTTTGATACTGTTACCCATAGTAGCCGCCAGCTGCCAGCTTTCGAATGGGGAAGGGCTTCATAAACTGCCTGGTGATTCTCCTTTTACGTTCCTAAAGAATGATTCAATAATTTCCATTTGCCAAGTTGAAAATTATTGCGATGTTCGAAAGGAATTCTCACTATCGAGCCAGACAAAAGTTAGGGTCAGCTCCTGTGGTGAGATAATTAAGGGAAAAGATAATGGAAAAAGGGACGTTTTTGAAATGTACTTTGATGTCTTGAATAAAAAAAGTAAAAAATATGATTCTAAGATAGATCGTTTCTTCTTCTTCTCGGAAAAAGGCGGAAGCAGTGATAGAGTGACTGCTATTTTCTCAAATATTAGCAAGAATTCCTATGTGATTGAACTTGCTTATCCTCGCGATTTATTAGGTATTGATTTAACCAACGGAAAAATAGTTGGTTTTGATTTTGCCTTCTCTGACAACGACAACGGTTTTAAACAGGAAAAGCAAATAGCATGGCATGCCAATGACAGCGATATCTGGTTGGATCCAAGTCTGTGGGGTAATTTGCAACTTGTATTATCTGCAGATGGAAAAAAAGATGAATCTACTGTTCTTTCTGTTCATTCGCAGAAATCTCCTATATTAGACGGTAAGGAGGAGCTGTGCTGGTCTAAAGCACCATCATTTGAAGCGAAGCGAGTGCTTTACGGTATTGTCGAAAATTCTGCTGGTAATTCCGATATTGTAGTAAAATTAAAATCCCTTTGGGATGAAAAGAACGTTTACTTCCTCGTAGAAGTTCAGGACGACAAAATTGTTAGACAGTCCTATATGTCGAAAGCCTTCGACTATGGTTGGATTGAAACGAGTACGGGTAGGAAGGTATGGGAAATGGATGCACAGAACTCCAGGTATGCTGGTGGGGCTGCGAAGAATTTTTGCTCCGATACAGTCCTTCAATTACCAGCCGGAAATTATATTTTAGGTTATCATTCAGATGAAAGCCATGCATATGATCAGTGGGATGATGATCCACCTTCAGCATCCTTTTATGGGATAGAGCTTAAATTTTTTCGTGAAGAATAAACTTTTCATTATGGAAGAGGAGAAATTCGTTAAATTAATGGCTCGTGTATTCTCTAAGGAGGCAAGTCCAGAAGAGGAAGAGGAATTTAATAAACTGCTGTTGAATAATCCCGAACTAGCTAAGCGTTATAAGCTATTAGATAAGTTCTGGAATGAAGAGAAGGATGAAACAAGGCGGGAGGAAGCGTTGAACTCGGTCTGGAGTAAAATAAGAAATCAAAAATAAAGAAATTAGTTTCTATGAAAATTACAAAAAAGCGCCTTAAGATAGCTTTTCAGATTTTGTTTGTTGGGATTTTTCTCCTTGCAACATACCTCAACATAAAAAGCAACTATAAAAAAGGGACCAACAAATTTTCTATCACATCAACTGTCAATACTCTTACACTTGCACAGAAGGATAGCACAAATGCTCAGGCCCCAGCCAACCCTCTTCAACACGCGATTGATCGGTAACGGTTTCCTTTTGGTACCTAATAGCAAGGCCCTTGAAATCCTTAATAAGTAAACTTACCACGTATAGATTTGCGATAAAAGCTTCGATAGTTTTGTTGGCTTTTGCCGTTTATCACCCCATATTGTGGAATCCGTTTAATGAGGGGGACGATAGATTATTGATTCTTGAGAACGAGAATGTAAGAAGTAAGTCCTTTAATGAAGTTATCTATTACTTTTCGCATTTTGATCATGGGCAGTATGCCCCTTTGAACACACTAGTTTATAGTATTATCTATCATACAAATGGTCTCGATCCTTTCTGTTTTCACCTATTGTCTATAGCAATACATGTGATAAACACTCTTCTAGTTTTTGAGTTTGTTGCGCAGATCTCAAAGGGCCGTATCTATACGCTCTTTCTTTCAACTGCGACTGCTGCACTTTTTTGTGTTCATCCTATACAGGTTGAGGCAATAGCGTGGATTTCAGCAATCAAAGTTTTGTGGTATAGTTTGTTTTTTTTACTATCGCTGATTCTTTATGTCCGTTATCAGGAGGAACATAAGGGTCAATTTTATTTTTTGTCTTTGACCACTTTCATTTTATCTGTTGGGTTTAAAGAGCAGGCTATAATTTTTCCATTTGTATTGCTCTTGCTAGATTTTATGCTAGATAAAAGGAATATCCGGAAATTGATATTTGAGAAAATTCCATTTTTTGTAGTGTCCATTTCAATGGGAGTCGCAACTATGTTGGGAACAGATGCAGTTACGCAGATAAATACTCCCGATAATTACTCTCTCATTCAGCGACTAATTCTCGCATGCTGGGCGCTTGGTAGCTACATCTTGAATTTTCTTGTACCAATTAGACCAGTCAGCGCCGATTTCCCATTTTCAATTGGAAGTCAAATTCCTCCATTTTATTATTTATATGTATTGCTGCTTTCTTTTGTTGCCTGGGCTCTGTTTAATAAAATTCGACAAGGCAGTAAAATGACCGTATTCGGAGCGCTATTTTTCTTCTTTAATTTGATATTATGCCTCAATATTCTCCCTATGAGCAGACCAGTGTTATTGGCCGACAGGTATTTATATATTCCTTCCATTGGTATTTGGTTAATCCTTGTGAACTTTTCAATGAAGTATATAGATACGAAAATAATTAAATACATTTTTTGTGGAATCGTGTTAAGCCTCTCAATTATTTCTTATTGGCTCAGTGTAGACTGGAATGCGACAAACGCATTACTATTTGATAAATAGTTTACTATTGATAATGCAAAGCTATATATTGAAATTGCGTAAATACACTAAAAGTCCAATTAACCTTGCAATCCTTTTTCATTTTTGCAACTTTGGCTTATTCTATACTGTTTTGTTGGTATATGGTTATATTGACAGTCTCCCGAACAACCAGAACCTTGGAAATTGGGATGCCGAATGGTACGCAAGGATAAAGGACTTCGGATATTTTTATAAGGAGGGCGCCAACAATACCATGGCGTTCTTCCCTCTATTTCCATTTTTGTGGGACTTGATAGGTCTAGGTAATATTGGTATAAGTCTGTTAAACTTATTATTATTTTATATCAGCTTTTATTTCCTGGCGAATCATCTTAAGCTTGACTTTAAAAGTTCCTTGCTATTTCTTTCGACACCAAGCCTTTTTTTTTGTTTCGTTCCTTACTCTGAAGCCATATTCTTTTTAGGCACATCCATGATACTAATTGGCCTCGATAAGGACAAGCCTATCATTATCATAATGGGTATCCTGATAGCCGCATCGACCCGATCCATTGCTCCTATCCTTAGTGTCCCCATTATCTTTGCCGCAATTTTTCAATGGAAAAGGGGATGGCGACCAATCATTTATAGTGTCTTCTATTGTAGTCTCCTTTTTTTTGTTACCCTACTGGTTTTTTATGTTCAATACCTTTACACCGGAAAATGGTGGGTTTTCTTTGAAGTCCAGAAGTCCTGGAATAGAGATTTTAGAATCCCTGTTCTTCCCTTTACTACACTTAGTGAAACACGGATGTTATGGCTGGACGGATTAGCTCTTATTGTGGCTGAGATGGCATTTATTGTTTGTGCTGTTAATATTTATAAGTTTTTCAAATCGACTCCCAAATATGTCCAGCAAACTTCATACTTATTTGCAAGCGTGTACCTGTCCATGGTGGGTATTGTCGGTGTATTTTACAGCGGGCAATTGACTAGTGGTCAAGGCACTTCCTTATACAGCTTAAACCGATTTATATTTTGCAGTCCATTTTATTTGATGTTCTTGAGCGGAATATTGCGGAATCAGTACGGCTGGACACATGCTGGTATTTATTGTTCAGTCATCATTATTACGTGGTGTATGATCGGTTGTTTTGGTTCTAAATTGCAACTAAGCTTAACAGATCAAGTTCTTTATTTCGGCAATTTGACCATTTATGTCGCAGCTTATCTTTTTTTAATGCGTTACAATTTAATTTACTATTTTTTATGCAGCATCAATTTGCTTTTACAGGTATTCCTTTTTAATCAGTTCATACACGGCCAATGGGTTGGATAATTTTGCAAAAACTGTACGTTCTAATCCTCTATTTGAGTAAAAAATGTAAATGATTTGGCTTTTCAATAAATATAATACTGGTAAGTTGAGGTGTTCCTGCGTTTGCAAAACGGCCACCATCTGGTGGTACTTTATTCTTTATCCTCTTATATCTTTTTCCCAATCTGCTGAGATATATGAAGGAAGGATGGATACCTTGTCCCGGGCCATTTTTGAGCATTTTTACGATAAGGAAGGGAAGTTGTTTTTCAACAACTTAAATCAAAAACAAAGACATAGGGCATATCTATGGGACCTTTGTGCGATGCTACAAGCAACCAATGAAATAAAGAATAATCAACCGAAGAATTCATACTTTGAAAGGATCATAAATGCTATCAGGCCTTATTATGACACGGGTTCACCACCAGCTTACAAATCAACCTACGGCCTTGGCAGTATAGGGGAACGCTACTATGATGATAATGAGTGGTTGGCTATTACCTTCCTTGACGCCTATAAGCGTACAGGTAATAAATGGTTTTTGAAAAAAAGTTTACAATTGTACAAGTTCATTATGACTGGATATGATGATGTTACGGGAGGAGGGATTTACTGGAAGGAAGGAGATAAGAGTTCAAAAAATACTTGTTCCAATGGCCCTGCAATACTGCTCTCACTAAGACTGTACGAAATTACCAAGAATAAAGAATTTTTGATCACTGCACTAAAGTTATATAATTGGGTTTATAAACATTTGCGATCCGAAACAGGGATTTATTGGGATGCAATTAAACCTCTAAGATTTAACCAAATTGACAAGGCAACATTCGCCTATAACTCAGGCACAATGTTGGAGGCCAATGTATGGATGTATAAAGCTACTAAAGGAGTACACTATCTTGCTGAGGCCGAAAGGATGGCAGAAGCAAGTTTGGGATACTTTTATGGCAATGGCACGCGAGATTCATCCTATTGGTTCAATACAGTATTGCTCAGGGGATATGAGGCTTTATATCAGATCACCAAAGATAAACGATATATGATTGCAATGGCGACCTATGGGGAGAAGGTTTGGAGATATGAGAGGGACGGCTTTAATCTGGTAGGACTAGGGCACCAAAAGGAGCTATTACATCAGGCTGGAATGGTTGAGTTCTACGCCCGTTTGGCGCGTTTTTTCAATGACCAGAGAAAGGGAATAAATAGACAATAAAATTTTTCAAAGAAATTGTTGGTTAGAAATCTAGCTGCTCCAGAAAGCGGCTTTATAATTTCATGTCGGAGCAGAGCCTATTAATATTGGAATTTTTTATTTATATTCAATAACTGAGATCCCTAATATACAAATTCCATTTTCAAATTTTTGGCTGGTCGGTATGGCCACAAAACTTAGCATTTACCTTTCATTAAATCAAACATCATTACGTATGAAAAAGTTATCCTTTCTTTTACCCGTATTTCTTTTGGGCACAATTATTATTGTATTTGCCTCAATGAGAAATAGTTCACATGTACCTTCGGTTACAGACCTCCTAATAGGAGAGATCAAAGACGGAAACGTGGAAAAGGTTCCGACTGCACAAAATCTTGACTTGATGCTTCACGACGAGATTATTTCTAAGCTAAAACTAGACGAGAACGAAAGTTCTTTCGAGATAGTTGAAAGAGAAATTCTGCGTATGAGTACGGAGTATTATTTGAAGATGACAATACGCTTAAATACGGGGAAGAAGGTCGGATTATACGCTCAGCTAGGCTTAAAGAATACCTCTCAGCTGTTCCTTACAAACATATTTGCAGGATGCATTGGTAGTTGCTGGACATGCGTATATCATAGCGGGACAGTCCCCTGGTGTGAATGCGTTGAAACAGGTGGTAGTCAACCAGTTTGTAACGCATTGGATTAGACAAGCTACTTTTTTTGAGGCTTTCCGACCCAGCCATGTGTTAAAGTCGAGAAGCAGCTGGCGGTCAGCCGCCGGTTGCTTTCTCGCCATTCACTCGCTTCACAAATCAAATTTCATAAACTTTATTTATACCCTTTTAAGATATTTTTTTTAAGGCTTGTCGCTTCAAATCAACCTTTTTTTTGCAATATAAATTGGCTTAAGGTCTAGCCTGTTTGCCCTATTTATTGTCAATCGATTATTGGGACTGTTTGCGGCTTTCGCCCCTGAAAAGGCAGCCGACGCCTTTTATTCTAAATGATTTGCGTTTAACGCGAGAAGACGCCCTCTCCACAAATTGGTTCTCTTTTCTAAGCCAACTGTAGTCTTGCTCTTGAACTATGCGATTAGTTATCAAATAGTTAAGATAAGTATTTGCAAAGAGATGCCTATGATAAACATCAGAAATGAATCCCTTTGAATATTTATACAGGTCTTTATAATTGTCATATGTGATCATCCTCTTTACTGCAGCATAGAAGGAAGTCAAATATTTTCTCGATTGGTTTAACTTATGTTGGCCCCTGAAAGGCTCTAACTGCTCAAATATTTGATGCATGCTTAAATATTGAACGTTTTACGAAATAATAAAGTCTGTGCATTCCTTGTTACTTCCATCATTACCAGGTTGGTCCACTGGAATTCGCCCCATTTCCCGCAGCCTAAATCCATCAGCTGCAGCCCCTTTCCCCATATCTCTCCCTGACACCTAATTTCTATAATGTACATTATAGAGACGGTTGATCTTTCTGTTTCTTCGTTGCCGCGAGCCTTTGCAGGAGTTTCTGCAATGGCTCGCGGCTATTCATGTAAATAATGCAATCCAAATATTATCATAAGGATGACTGTAATTGTTATGATAATAATTATTCAAATAAATCGACTTCTTTTATCCCTTTCAACCGCAAGAATAATCTTCTTCGGATCGGGGAAGTCATCCTCTTGAATATTATAAGAATCAAGCACAGAATGCAGTTCTTGCCAGAGATCAAACGCCTCTTGACTATTTGCTATTACTTCATAGAGAAAATTCTTTTCTGTTTCAGTAATTACTCCCGTGATTTCATCAATCGTTAGATTGCGTATTTCGTTGAAGCATTGGCGATGTAGCGGTATTCTGTGTTTCGTCTGGCCGAAACCAATGCAACAAGAAATACAAAAGCTCATTGTCTATTCTGTTGCTTGGCATTACTCGTCGGCAGAAACGGAAGCCGAATAGCGAACAAAAAGCTGAGAATATATTCGTCGCCCCGCCATATTGCCAATGCAATGTTGGCTGCAGCTTTTCTGAAGTGTTAAAGAAGTCGTGTTATCAATGACAAACATCAAAAGAAGCTTCACTGCTGGAAGCTTGTTCACAATTAACCCATGCTTCCGACTTTCTATGACCACCGTTGCATTTGCCTTCTTCATCTTCGGCAAAAACAAAAAATGCTGTTTTACCCTTATGAATTGTAAACTCTCTCCTTTGATTTACTAGTATCGAGCCCATTCTTTCCAAAGATTCGCAGATTGCTGGTGTTCCAGGATTTACTTCAATAAAGAATACAATAAGATTCTTTCCACAATTATTTCTATAATGAACCTTTACATCTTGATTACAGCCTGCTGACGGTTGGTGACTTGATTGAGATGGTCCATCGCTTACACCGGGGAATCCACAACCTATTAGGGTCACCAAAGCTAGTAAGAATAGAATTTTGTTCATACGTATAAATTTATTTATCAAAGAAATATTTGTCTTTTATCAAGCAACTTATTATTTACAATATTTTTAGTCGTTTCAAATAATGCCTTTAGTTCTTCATCTCGTTCAATAAAAACAGAATAATCTTTATTCAACTCTTCAAATATTGTCAAAGTAAAAGGGGAAGGTTTTTCGGAATCATAATTATAGAGGTCGGTATTAGATAAATTTTGGATTAAGTTACAATACGTATTTACGTCTTCTTTTTTATTTGTTGAGGAAGATGTCTGCTTAACTTCTAAATAGTTAAAATAATATTTGACTAAACTATCTGTATTTTCATTCATTTTCGTAAAGCTGTTCACAGCAGAAGTTAATATAGGAATTCTTGATTGAAAACTAAATTTATTTAAGAATTTGGCGACGATATATTGTTTATAAATTGGCAACGCATCAAAAGATTTTCTAGCAGCGTCAAAATCAATATTGCTATTAGAGCTTGCAGTAGAGTTTTTATCCGGAAATAGAGTTGAAGCAATATTCTTAGTTTTATCAGTAATATCATTAAGCAAGTTTGATGTACTAATTCCTTCTTCTCGTAATTTTTTGATTACATAATTTATATAGCCGTCATTAATATTTAAGCTTTTTGCGGTAACATTACTTGATATCTTTTCAATATCATCAATCTTGTTTATTGAATTATTCCACCTTTCAATAAATTTTTTCCCGATTTCTTCAATCGAATTTTTATTCTTATTTTTTAATTGTTTTAGAAACTCTACAAATCCCTTTTCATCTTCTTTATGTAAATCAGCTATTACAGAATTGTAGTTAAGATTTGTACATAATATTGAGCCGCTTAAAGGATTGCATGAAAATGATTCATATTTCGTAAAGTCAGGTACCTTTTCGGTTGTTGATGACAGCTCATATTTTACTAATATATTTATTGCAGAATCATCCGGTAATTGATGAAATGAGTAATTATTAATAAGGCTAATCCCTAACGCTTTTAATGAATATTCCTTTTCAGCCATAAGGTTAAGTGCCTTATTGGATAAAAAAGCAGCTATTAAATCACCTTCTTTATTGTTGAAAATATTTGAAAAAAACAATGCGTTCAATATTTCGAACTCTGGGTCTTCAAATTTATTTTTCTTAAAGGCTTCTTCTTTGTATTGTTCTAGAAGTGTAAACTTCGCTTGAAGAGTTTGAATATTATTGATTGAAAATAAAGCAAGCTTAGGTCTGTAAACAAAGTCCCTAAGAATAGTGTACTTTAAAAGATAATACTGATATACTGGGTTTTGAATTTCATAATTTGTCAAAAGGGATGCATAATAAATACTTTCGTCATAATTCAAAGTTTCAGCACTTAGTTCCATACTTCCGCTAATAGCATTTATCTGTTCTTTCAATGAAGGATCTTGAAATCTTTTGAATATTGATGGCTGAAAAAATATTATGAAAAGAAAACCAAGCAGAATTACTCCTGCACGAAAATATAGCTGCCTTGTCAGCTTTTTATTTTCTTCTTTTTTCTGATTCTTCTTATTTATTTGAAATTGCGAAATAAATTTTTCAATAATAAAAATAAGTGCGAAAACTAAAACTATAGCAGCTATGCCTCTAAATACTGTCCACAAAGAAGAAGAAAAACTAAATGAAGCATTAGATAGCCCACTATTTAATTGTCCTATTCTTGTTTTTAAAGATTCATCAATTTTATTAATATTATCCTTTAAACTTTCATCCATTAAATATATTGATGATTTAAATATTTCATCTAATTGGTCTTCCCTCGCTTTTAAAATATCATTGAATTGATTCAATTTTGTATTGAGTTTTTCGTCCAAAAGATTAATACTTCTTCTGTTTGCTTCCTCATATCTGTTAATTGCAGGCTCAAATGAACCTTCAACAACTCCACCTAACCCCGAACCCTTTGCAAAAAGATTTCCGACTTTTCCTGGTACACTGGAGACTTTATTCCAAACACTTTTGAAAAAACCACATTCACTTTTAATTGGAAATAAAACTATCAGGAGGGTAATAATGAAAAAAAATTTAGTCTTCATACCAAATTTATTTAGGTGGTTATTAAATGCAATACTGCATTTTCAAAGTTTATAATTTATGTTTAGTTATTAGGGTGTACATTAAAGTTGCAGCTAACTGGCACATTGAAACTCATACAAATAATAACGTTGAGCTTAAAAAAAGGTGCTCTGTCAGGCTGCAGCTGATCCCCCGGGAGCTGGTCACCTGGTAACGGTCCGGGATCTTCTCCAGTTATTAGGTGCCGGGGCAGCTACCAGCCTACCCCGACTACCAGGTACTGAATATTTTTTTAACAACGCCGGGGTTGCAGTGGGTCTGCTACCAGCCGAACCACTGTGGGGTAACCGTATCTATTAACCTTGAAACGCCTGCCTATTGATATCTTGCAACATTATTATAGCGGGAACTCATTAAACACCTTTCTGGAGATCAAAAAATTAATGAACTCTACTCAACTTGATCATGTTTCTTGAGTTGTGATCAATTGTAAGGGTCTGTGATCTTCAACATTTAATGGCTTCATGAAGAAGATGGAAAATGTAATTTAAGATCGTTTATATTCAACTTGGTATATTTTGACAGTTTATCGAATTGTAACTCAACCAATTTAAGTTCATCCATTTCCACATTTTGAAAAGCCATTGAATTATGAATTCCCAAGAATGGCACTAAGGATAAATTTCTTTTTAAGTCCATATTTATATAGTCGATTATCTCTTTATAGTGCATATTATTCATCTCGTAAAAGGCTGAGTTAAATTTTGAATTATCACTAATGAATCCCTCAGTTGATAAGAAGATTGCATTATTTAATACCGCAGCCCAATCAATTTTTAAATTTTCTTGTGAGCAAAATATCTGTTGCAAGAAGTGAATGATATAGTTTATTCTAACTAATGGATGAGGGTGTTTAAACTCTTTTAGATAGAAATCTATATCCAACTTTAGTAAGTCAGAGAAAGAGCATAATACGCTGGCTATACCCATTGTGGTAAGAAGATTCAGGCTACTTTCGTCTTTGCAGTCACTGGACAAATTAGTCCAATAGTCAATAACCACAGATGCAAGTCCAATAGACCCACGATAGTCCGCATCAAACTCCTTTAAATGGCTTTCCAACACATCAATGCCGCCGGTAGGATTGGCCTGGTACTCTTCTTCAATTAGGTTATCACCCGATACCGCTTTCTGAACAATATGACCGAACTCATGATCGAAGAAGAATCTGACGCTGAAATCTCGCATCAAACTGCCGATTGAGTGACTGAATTTAACACCGGGAGCCAATAATTCCCTTAAGTTCTCTCCGGATAGCCTATCTTCCTTCGATTCAAAAAATCTTGAGGCTTCGACTATGACCCCAGAATTCATTTCGATTAAATAATAACCGTGTTTCTGTCCAGCTTTGGCATTAACATCCCTATTATTTGTAAAATACACCCTTGCAGGTTCAATACCAAGTTCATCTTCATAGTAACTCATAAATGTTTGCCATGTATTTAACACCTTCTGGAACTCGAATGCATGTGGGGTGTCCCTGTAATAAAAGATGTTAGCTCTTGGAATTCCCTTTTCAATTAGCTCTTCCGTCAATATTTGGTAGTCAAAATAAAGTATTCGTTGTGGCATACAAATGATTTTAGATTCGGCTGGTATCTCATAGGCAAGTCATTGCTGTTTCCTATGACTAACAACAATGTCCCTAACTACCGGCACTGGCAATTTATGTTGACTAATTATTTATTTCGATGTTCTTCCACCAGTTCTGCTATTGTAAGTACAACCGTTTGTGTACCAGAAATCTTTCTTATCAATACATGTAATAGCTGATTTTATCAAAGTATAGTCCGATACCATTCCTTTTGAACTCATCAATTACCATAATTTGTTTTTTTCATATTCAAGTTTCCAGCCTGTATAGATTGTGAATAAATATTCATTACTCAGCTTTGCGGCCATTGTCATATTGTTTATGTCAACCATATATATACAATGTGTTTACACTTTACCATTTCTGTGTATTTTTCTGTGGTCGCTCTTCATCTACGATTAGCAAAAATGTTGGAAACATCATTCCCACTTAGGGATTACTTCGCTGTAAGATTTGGGGTTGCCCATATAGGGAAATATAATCATGAACAAATAAAACATCAAAATGGAAGCAACGATTTTTGGGTATCGCTTTTGTTCGGTTATTTGAATGCTACAACGTTATGAAAAATAAAATTACTCTCTACTCAAAAATAAGTAAAAGATGCATTTCGGCTCGTGAACGTTGAAAAAATAGAATTGTACAATTTTATGAGTACTAATCATACTTTAATTTCTATTATATATTATATTCAAATGGTATGGTTAAGTTCTAGTTAGTCTCTCTTCTATCAAATCTGGACTATTACATATATGATGAACCTTTTAAACTCCTTAAAGGGAATCTTTAGTTGCTCTCAGCTTTGATACTTTTACATAGAGGCTGCCTATCATAAGCGTTGCCCTCGTTCCTTGATGGCGATATTTTAAATCTTCCATAAAAGTTCGAAAAACGTACCTGTGGAGCCGCCGGTTTACCTTATTGAATAGCATCTAAAGTGCTAAGATATCGCCATCATTGAATTTTATTTAATTTCAAGACACCGCAACTCACTTACAAATGCTGCACCCACTTCGTATCCTCTGCTGCTGCTGGTCCAACATAATCATTACCCGCTAAAAAGCTTTCTAATCTCAAGATAATTCCATCAAGGTTTTCAGAACCTGTATCCTGGGAAATAAACAAAAATCCGTCTTTGGTGACACGAATTTGATAATCAACACTATCATCACCCGCAGCCATCATGTTTTTAAGATTCTCAATTGTAAAATCAGAAGGGTCGTTTACATTTATTCTCATAAATATCAACGTTTATTAGATACTACTATTTAAACAGTGCTATTATCGCAGCAATGGTTGACACTGCCGCAACAGTTGAAATCCATGCTAACCTTTTTAAGCTTTCAGCATCCCGCGTGGATTTTTCGGCTGCTACATAGTCTTCAAATTCCTTAGAGTAGTCAGCTAAACCGTATGCCCTTTTAGACTTACTCGCCTGTTCCAGTTGACGTTCTATCATTTCAATTTTAGCCATAATAGATATTTAACGATTTATTGATACTAAATTATGGACAACAATCGCACCAACAGGTATTACCGACACATAAAGCATAACCCGCTTTCCCAGGGGTCACGCACCCACATCCTCCACAAGACAAAACCGTTATCTCTCGGGGTATTTTCATTAGGTGGTCGGGAGCTTTCCCACTTAATCGTCTGAATACCTCTCTTAATCCTCCGAAAGCCTTTTCGTCAGAAGGTTGGTATTTCGTTTTCCTTAAAAGGGTATAATACTCTTTAGCAGTTACCTCCTTATCCAGATCAACATCACTTTCATAATTAATAGTAATGGTTTTGCTATTCTTTCTGTCTAGCTTTTCTATCTCGTCATCAGTAAGTATATTTATCGGTGATGTTGCATTACCGATTTTCTTCTTACCACTTTGAGCGTAAGTGATACTAAAAAAGAAAGTGGCGAAAACTAAGGTTAGAAATACATTTTTCATAAAATTACATTTTGGGGTGAAGGTTGAGGTTGTAATGTATTTAGCAGAAATTATACTTTCAACAATTTACTAAAGATAACATTATTTGTTCGCTTTCTCCTTCATCAGTGTTTCGTCGTAAATCAGGGTTCCAAAGTCTTCTGAATGCTCCTTATCAATCGATGTTAATCTGAGTATCACTTGCTTGCCGCCTTTTTAAGCACTTACTGAGAAAATTATTTCTTCCATATAAATATTAATTTTACTTTATACATAGTAATGGTGTTCCGCCCTAGGGAAAATAATTTCCCATGTTCCTGTGCGAAGGTTTTTCGGTTGGCGACGGTGATTAATTAGTCGGATCGATGGCTAGCCTATACTTTGTCATTGCGAACCGGTCGCCGAAATCCACCATTTTTTCTGAATCTCGATATTTTACCAGACGATCAGTTTCTAATTAACCTTCATAATCGCCTGGATATCGACATCCTGAGAAACGACAAAGCCAAGATGCCGATTGCAATAGGTGAACATGCTGTGATGTTGTGTCTTCTGACAGACAACATAAGTCGGGGAGAAACTATCAGAGCCATAGACAGGGGGGACAGAACATTGAAAAGAGATCTTATAGGTGGTCTATAAAATACTAGATAGAGGCAAATCTTACCCCTTCAGTTGTCGGTCAGAGGATACGACAACGGCGTGGATAAGATTTGTTTCAATACTTATTCAAAATTCATTATAACTATTTATAAAGTGTCTAATTTCATTTAGTATGAATTGTATTAATAAAGACACAGGCTTACTGTTTTACAACGTTTACGAGGTGAAATTCATCTTTCACTTATTCTTCGAAGATCGAATTTTCATTTTTTATAACGTTGCTATGTTCAAGTAACCAAAAAGAAGCGATACCCCGAAATCATTGCTTCCGTTCTTATCGCAGAACTACTTTTTTAGCAGCAGTAACTATTTTTAAATATTGAATACCTATGTTTAAGCACACTCTTATTTCTTTCTATTTGCTGTTATCTATTTCCCTCAGCTATGGACAGAATCAGCTTAAGGACACCGATACTGGTTTGTTTCGCCTTTTGATAAAAGAGTTTCAAAAACGTGATACAATAAAGAACGGCTTTATTTATGACCCGAAAACACACCAGTGGTACCGATCCAGCTCAGCGGTTTCTTCTCCGGCGTTCGATTCTATTTTTAAGCCCATTTTTGGCAAGGTGATGCTTGGTAATTCCGATCTGGTTAACCAGGGATCTGCCTACGCGTTGTCAGTAAACCAGTTTGAATCTAAGTTTAGTATTAACTATAACTGGATGGCAAACAAAAAGCAACTGAATGGCAAATACTATAATATTGGTTTTTCGGCTTCGAGCACGTCGAAACTGTTGCCGGTATTCTCAAAGGACGAGTGGCAACAAGGATTTACCCTGTCTGCCGGCATTACCAGGCCTTTTAAGAAAGTCCTGTCATACAATAAAGGAGAGGATTTCGTCATAAAACGTAAGAGGGCAATGATTTTATCATTAAAGGAAATCTATGAATCATTGCTATTCGATACTACGCAGTTCAAGTCGGCAGTTGCCGGGGTAGACAGCACTAGCTTTGCTATTTTGTACGGAAAGATATCCGGAGTACAGTTGAAGAGTAATAAGAATCTTGCTGACGAACAGGTAAAAGAAGACCGGCTGAATTATTTACGATCCCTGAATGCTGACGGTAAGAAAGTAACAGATTTTGTCGATTCCTGTGTAGCTGCTTTTGAGCTGAAGTACTTAAAGGATATGCATTACCGTTTCTGGTGGTATAACGTGCTTGTACGTCCTGAGTATAAAGGCGTGAATGTTTATGACACCACCGGGGCGCGGATTGTGGGTGTGAAGAAGAAGGACTATTTCAGAATTGGGATCGAAGCTTACGCCAATTTTGTAAAAAGCGCCAGTAAGTACCTTTTCATGCTTCAGATGGGTTCCGGATTTAAGAATAGCAACTATCTTGAAGGCCGTAAGCCGACGGACCTGGAATTTCTTCAGAATGTTGAGGATAATGTAACCATTCTTGAAAACACAAAAGGTGTGATCGTAGAGGGCTATGAGAGATACAAGAAGCAGTTTTTGCTCATACAGCCAGTGGTTGGATTTAACTGGTTTTTCGGAGAAAATCGCCGGTTTGGATGGGAGACCTTCACCAGTGCTAAAATAGGCATTAAGTCAAAGGACATACCTTTTGACAACCTATTTACTGTGCGTAGTGGGCTGCTGGTTTCGCTTAACGGAAAAAGCGATCTGGCAAAGAGCACTTTCGGACTGTTGGTGCAATGGGAGGATTTGAAATTTAAATCTGCCAGCATTGACGACAACTTTACTTTCAGCGTAAGAATAGGTATTCCTTTTAACTATTAAAACTATAATTATGATTGCTTATCGCTTAGAACTCCACAATGGTGATTCCATAGACATCGCATTTAAAGAAGGGCAAACATGCAGTCTCACTATAAATAGAAAGAGTAAGTACTCATTTGCTTATGGTGATAGCAAATTAAAAGTCTGCTGGGAGATCGATATTGCCAACAGTGAGACTGCAGATCTCAAGGCCCGGATTTTATCAGTAACACCGATCGACTTTGATGAAACGGCGTTTAAAAGTGTCAATAAGGGTGATGACGCCTTAGTTGATGGCCAAAATAATTGCTGCACATTTAACGGTGAAGAATACTGTATCTTCGAAGGATGTGTACAGGCGCCCTGCGGGACAATTTGTGCCTAGTCTCAGAGGAACTGGGCATGGTCTTAATATGAAGTCCCTGCGGGGCTTCCTGAACTTCTAAGACGTCCGATAAAGACAGACCAACGTCAACATTCTTACCCCTTCGGTTGTCGGTCAGAAGATACGAAAACGGCGGGGTGAGACCGACAAAGGAGAAAAACACTGGTGTTATACTGGATGGGGAAAAGCATACTCGCAGCGGTCCGGATAAGTTGAAGAACATTCCAAAATCGAGTATAAAGCAACTGCTTGTTTTGAAGGATTCAAGTGATGTCAGAAAGTATTTCGCAGATACGACAATACAAATGGCACTTGTGGTTTCAACTAAAATGTAATACTTTAGCCGGGTTGGTCTTAGACTTTAGCCTGTCCACTGGACCAGGAAGGGGCAAACAAAACGTATCAAAAAAGGGTCGTAACGAAGTTAATGAAACTTTAATTCGTGAAACGGGTTTTTGAAACAAATCATAAGATGACTGCAATTTCAACTCTTGACTGGATAGTTGCCATTGTCAAGCAAAAAAGAAACTGTTACATTTAATCCGCCTGCTTTGCAAAATGAGGATGTTGAGGCATCTCCAAGTCCCCGAAGTAATCAGTGAACGACAAATCCCAGTGTCCAAAACTAGCTAGCATCATAGCGGCTGCCCGTAATTGAACTTTTGGCGTTTTAGCATCATTCCCCGCCGGTTTGGGATTCCCTGTCAAATTCAGAAAAGTAACTGGCGGCCTGTTCTCCGGAAGATTGACCGCGCTCGTAAGGCAATATGTCTCCGTGGACGGCATCCATTTGCGCCCGCTGCATCGACTTTACTCCCACTGTAACTCCCGTTTGTGTTCCGGTATTACCCTCAATCGGGTTGAATGTTGCCATTGGAAGAGTAATCGGATATGGGATAGGAACGGCTGTACCCGGGATGGATTAACCTAATGTCAATTTGCAAGGGCCTGCGATCAGAATGGTAAAGGCGACGAATTAAATGGGCACTCTCGAGGGTTTCAGGGGTAAAACATAAAACCTATTCACTATCATTCAAATAAATTATCTTATATGATATAAAAGTAAAAGTTAAAGAGGGGCAGCCTCAGCCTGCCTCGTTAAACCCCAAGCGAACAAGCCGCGTCTTCCTAATCCCAATGGATGGGTGTCCAGAACGGTATTTTAGTTTTAGGGCTACCTAATACTACTTATCTCTTTGTCTATCAATGATTTTAGTTCATAAAGCCCCCTTAACTGCTCGTAAAATAAGTTCGAGAATTGCCCTACAGGGTCACAAAAGAGATCAAAGTGAAGTCTGAAGGCTTCGCTTTTTTTATTTATCTGTATTTTTCTTATGGTAAATTCTACTATTTGTATTTGATCTTTGATTCGATACAATCTTTCTTAGCTCCTTCTCTGTTTTTTCATAATCACCTAAGTAGGCCGTCATTAAGCTTTTCCATACCCTGCCATGATTAGGATAGCGAAAATGTAGCAATTCATGTACGATAACATAGTCGCCGATTACTCTCTCAAATTGTAATAGTTCTTCATTGAAGTTTAAATTCCCTTTAGTGCTGCAGGATGCCCATTTGTTTTTCATGGGACGTAAAGCGATGGTGTTAGCTTTTACATTCAACTTTTCCCCCCATGATTTTACTGTTTCTTTAAATTCATTCTTGTCCTTCCACATAATTATGCCTGTTGTCCTTTTAAGAAGTCAAAGAATTCATCAACAAACTGTGTCATCTGCTGCATCTTTTCATCATCATCCACTAGTTCTGGATTGTGTTTCATGATACCACCGTACACTTTTGCTCTTACTTTTCTTGTTTCTTCATCACTTCTCCTCCAATGCAGATGTGCACCAAAGGCTTCTCTTGCAGCTTTGGCAATGGCTTCCGGTTCTTTATAATTATTTTCCCGCAGCCTATCGAAGAGGAAGTACACATTATTGTCAAATTGCATCTCTGCCTGTTCCTGTTGCTTGCGTCGCTGCTCTTCTAAATCTTCGATCAGCTCATTAACAATATCCAGTGTTGTTTCCTGTGTGTTTTCGTAACGTTCTTGTGCTGAACGGGCTTTCTGCATGAGGGAGATCAGGTTAGGATTATCTGGGTCCTCGCCTGCAATGCGTTCGATGCTCTTTACAAGGTTAATTACTTTGATGTCGTCGGATGAATTATCGTCTTTTATTTTCTTCAATGCTTCTACATCCAACATCACTTCTTTATCAATAGCGCCAACAGCATCAACGGATGAATGTTTTCTTACCAGTTCTTCTGTTTTTGCAAGAAACTCACGGTCTGCGCCTTTGCCCTTCTTCGCATCAAAAGCTTTCTTTACAATAGCTACTATTTGGCTAATAAGGGTATATGGCTCGATGTATGGCAATAGGAACTTATCCGGTGAAATGATTTCATACAGCATTTCAATTTGTTTGTAGAACTTGTATAGCTCCTGCCGTTTTCCTTTGTCTTTGAACTCCTGCACTAGCTTGGTTACCATCTTATCATTGAAAGGACCATCAATGAGTGATAAATAAATTTCCCCTTCAGCGTTCATCATCTTCTCAAACAACTCTTTCAACACGGCAATGTCTTGCACAATGGCATTGATTTCATCACTGTCAAACGCTAGTGCCTTTTCCAGTTTGTCGAAAATGCCAATGAAGTCAATCACCAAACCATATTGCTTTTCCAGTTCCAGCACTTCATCGTAGTAAGGACGGTTTACTCTTGCGATTGCTTGTAACAATGTGTGGTCTCTCATTGGTTTGTCCAGATACATACAGTATAGATTTGGTGCATCAAAGCCTGTAAGCAGTTTCTCTGTTACAATTAAAATCTTTGGCAGCGTATCCCGCTTTGGAAATTGTTTGCGTAAATCTTTTTCATCCTGTTCTGTCAAATAATATTTCTTCAGTAGCTCACCGTCATTGTGATAAGGAGTATAAACCGGTTTGCTCCATTCTGTCGGCAGGTATTTATCCAATGCCTGTTTGTATAAGGCACAAGCTTCCCTGTCCACTGCAACCAGCAAAGCTTTGTAGCCCATTGGTTCTACGTTCTCCTTGAAGTGATTGGCTACCCATTTAGCAATATCATCCACCCTTTTATCACCTTTTAGGAAACTCTTAAACCCAATCTTTTCCAGGATTTTATTCAGTTCATGGATATCACTGATACCTTCTGCTTCTGCTAGATTCAAAAATTCTTTCTCCAATTGATCTGCCGGTATGCGAAGTTCATTTGGCGCTAAGGCATAGTTTAATTTTTTGGTGGTGCCATCTTCAATACTCTCCTTCATGGAGTATTTGTGCAAATAACCTTTAGGGTCTGGATTGTCAGGGTCATTGAATGTCTTGAAGGTGCCCTTGCCGTGTGCCGTTTTATCAATGGGTGTTCCTGTAAACCCTATAAGCGTTGCATTGGGAACAGTTGCCATTAGGTAGGTACCCATGTCCCCCTGGGTTGTGCGGTGGGCTTCATCAATCAGTACATAGATGTTTTCACGGTTGTTCATGGCTTTGTCCGTCTTGTCAAACTTGTGTAGCATGCAGACAATGATGCCACGATAATCATCCTGTAACAGCTTGTCCAAATGCACACGGCTTGTAACTACGGTTACGTTCTCAACATTCAAGGCTTCTAAGTTTCGCATCATCTGGTCTTCCAATTCGTTCCTATCCAGCAACACCAACACCGTTGGCTTTTCTGCTTCCAGCAATTGGTAGACTTTTTGAGCAATGACGATGATGGTGAAGGTTTTCCCGCTGCCTTGTGTGTGCCATACCAGCCCGCGTTTTTTTGCATGGTCGAGTAAACGTTGTATTACAGTTTCTATGGCTTCGGTTTGGTGTTGTTTTAGAATGAATTTTGTTAGCTCTTCGTCTTTTTCCTGAAATAAAATGTAGTCTTTCAAAAAAGCCAATAGTGTAATAGGATTACAGAACTCTTTGATCTTTGCTTCCAGGTTTCCTACTTCGTCACTTTTCCATTCAAAGATGTTGCGGTTCTTTGTATTCCAGGTAACGCCATAGTGAAAGCCGATACTGTCAACTGCCGTAAAAATTTGTTCCGGTAACATCATCTCTGGTGTTTCATTGTGGTAACGGCGTATTTGGTGAATTCCAATGGCAATAGCTTCATCTTTTGTTGCATTCTTGCACTCAATAATCAGGATAGGAATTCCATTGATTAAAAATACCACATCGGCACGATTGCCATAGCGACCATTGTAGTAATAGTATTCTTCAGTTACGTGATAAACATTGTTCTTTGGATTGTCGTAATCAATCAGCACCAGGTTATGTTCCCTGTCATCGGTTTTACTCACCCATGTTTTTTTGTTCCGGAGGAACTGCAGCATTTCACGGTTGCCATGAATGTCTGGTGATTGATTATTTAAACGGCTAATTAGTTCTTCCTGTGTCTCCGTACAACTGGGATTAAGCAGCTTAACACGGTTGTATAATACATCATCAAAAAACAGCGATGCTTTTTTTGCTCGTTCTTGGATGCCCGTTAATGATTTATCAAACTGACGCCATTCTTCTGCCTGTTCTCTGGTAACGTATTGCCATACTTCACCCCAATGGCTGCCAAGATTAACTGCGGTGTATGAACTTGCAACATACTCAATGATTGGCCCCTGTACAGTGCCCATTTCTGTTGCTGTATTGGAATATGGTTTTGTACTCATACTTTTAGTTTAATTGAAGTTGAATTTGTGTACACGAAGTGAACCTGTTATTAGCTCGTGTAAGAGAGTTTTGAAAAGGTTCTCGTAGATATTCCGTTTTTTTTCATTAGTAGCAAACTTCTTTTCAATAGACATAACTGTTTTTGCAATAGTTTTCTGTTCGTCTTTCCCAGGAACTAGGAAAGGAATTTTTTGAATGACGTTTGTTGAAAGATTAGCTTGTTTTGTCCCTTGTGCGGTTGGATATAATTCATCAAGAAATTTTCGAGATAACATATAGCATCTTACAAAATCTTGATCTAAATGCTCTTCATCTATTATCAGCTTTGCAACACGTTGGTTCAGCAAAAGTTTGGTTTCTACTTCTGGTATCTGAACAGTGAATCCGTAATCTTCTTTACCCATCGTACCTGTAAGGGAAATAATAAGATCCCCAGCTTTAAGAACATAGCGACTATACTTTTCCGCATAGTCATCTGGATAAAAAGTTGGGCTTCTTGTTAAATCCAATTTATTCTGATAAAGATTTCCCATCCTTACCAACTGTATTTTTGAAGTTCCGGGTTTAACAGTTTCAGAACTTTTAAATGCAAATCCACCAAAAAATTTGATGTATTTTCCTAAGGGGACAACTTCCCAACTCTTTGGTATCAATCCAATATCTGTTTGCTTTTGCTGTTCACCTTTTGTGCCTTCAGTAAAGAGCTTATTGAGCAATGATTTTTTTATGGCTGTTGTGGTGTTGACAATCTCTTCCTGTTTTTGAATAGCTTTTTGGAGAGTGGAAAGGATATAAACAATGTTCTTTTGCTCATTGTCATCTTCTGTAATTAATACACCTTCATTATATGCAACCGACCTATTGAGACCAGGAACACCAACATCAGCTTTCAATGTCGAAAGATTTTTGTGTTTCAATACATAGAACAGGTACGGTAAGTATAACGGAGTATCTTCCTGAGTAATATAATAGGTAGTATCAATAGGATTGAACGGTGTTTCAGAGTAATGCACACTTCCCACAGTACCTTTTCTTCCAACAACAATTCCAGGTGTATTAATAATTGCTTGATTATGGTAACCGACTATTCCGTTTGAGCCATAAACAGGGTATTGTCCTTTCTGTCTTTCTGATGCAATTAAATTCTTACCGTAATTAAGAGTTAGAATTTTACCTAATGATGTGGTCTTTTGACTGTTATTTTTTGAATGTTGTTTGCTCATTAAATTAGATTTTAAAAACCCAGTTTTGCTAAAACATCTTTTACTTCTGCATCTACATCGGCTGCTTCTAACTCTAAAGCCCTTAATTGTGTCACCAACTTCGGAATAGGTATTAATTCTTCCTGTATTGCACTACTTATGTATTTGGATGGACTGATGTTGTAGTCGTTCCTTACCACTTCATCCTTTTCAATCAATGAAGCACCACCACGATTTTCACCTACTTCGATCGTCAGAGATGCTGGCTCTGGATTTTGGAAGAAATGATTGTAAGCATTCAGTATGTCTTTCTGCCCCTGTTCATCAATAAAGTTTTTGGGATTGCCTTTGGTAAAGCAACGGCTGGCATTTAGCAGTATCAGCTTGTTCTTTAAATGAGCGGTTTTTTTCTTATTCACAAAAATGATAATACCTGGTGCGGTGGTGTTGTAAAACAAATTATCGGGGAGATAGATAACACCTTCAATGTAATCTTCATCCACAAACCATTTCCGTATTTCCTTTTCAGCACTCTTGCCATCGCTTCCACTGCCACGGCTTGCTGCACCGGTATCTAATATCACGGCCGCTCTTCCATCATCTTTCAGGCTTGCCAATATGTGTTGCATCCAGCCCCAGTCGGCACTGCTTGTCGGTGGGATGCGGTTGCCAAAACGATTGTATTCATCCTTCTCGTAATTATCTTTGGTAAACACATTCTGGTTCCACATGGGGTTAGATGTAATCCGGTCGAATTGCATCAGACCTTTTTTATCTTCCTTCAATAGCTTGGGTGCTTTCATGGTATCGCCAATTTCAATCTCACCTTCCATTTCGTGGATCACCATGTTCATGTTTGCCATTGCCCAGTTCATCGGCAGGTATTCCTGTCCGTAAAGTTTTAACGGTGCATAGTTCTTCCAATTATTAATCTTGGCTTTCTCCTGCAGAGCCAATTGCATTTTAATAATCAAACCTGCGGAGCCGGTGTTGGGGTCGTAACCGCTCATGCCGGGTTCCGGATCAAGCAAACGAGCCATAACAAAACCCACTTCCGTTGGCGTAAAAAATTCTCCGGCGCTTTGCCCGCCACCTTCAGCAAACTTTCTGATCAGGTACTCGTAGCTGCGACCAATAATGTCCGGTTCTACATCAGCCAAACCGAGGCGTTTTGCGCTAAGGCGGTTGATCAAAATTTCAATTCTATCGTCGGAGAGTTCACGAACACCGTGAGTGGTATTGTTGTAATCTATTCGGTTTACGATACGATTGAGCCGTGGATTTTCTTTTGCTATGGCATGCATCAGGTCTGTAAGCTGCTGACCAAGGCTTTTGGTAGAAGTGGCAGTTAACAACTTGATGGCATTCCAGGTAGGTTCCTTTTCAGGATCAGCCGGACGTAAGGGAAGATAAAAACGAACAAGCTTTCGGTCTTTTTCCAGTAGCTTGAGCACCAGTGTACGGCTACCGAACTCTTCTGCCAACCGGTTTACTTCATCATCAAAAACATCGCAGAGGCGTTTTACAAAAACCAGTGGTAGGATATAGTCCTTGAATTTTGGAGCATCTTGGGCACCACGAATGGCACAGGCTGCATCCCACAACCAGTTTTCAAGAGATTTTTCGGCCTCGGGTTTAATTTTTAGTTTCTTTGGCTTGTTATCAGCTTCAATGGTTTTTATCCAGGCTTCGATTTGGTCACGTGACCAAACAGGTCCGCTTTTCAGATTTTGTACAGGTTCAGGAAATGTTTTATATCTTTTGCGCCAATTGTTAACTGCCTGCTTTGTGGTGTTAGCAATTTGGGCAATGTCTGAAAGACCAATAAGTTCTTTTGCAATATCCATTAGTTTACTTTGTAAACTAAGATAAGAACTTTATCCGTTTACAAAGTAAACAATAAATGTTAATATATTGTTAATTTCCCTATGTCTGTTTGCTCTTCCTAGTATCGGACATCTTATTGTATTGAATTATTAATCAACATTTTAAGTTGATAAAACTCTTTTAATTGCTTATAAAATGAGTTCGAGAGTTGTCCCAACGGGATCACGAAGCCTCGCACGATAGTGCGGGGCTTTTGCGTTCAGGACCACACGCGCTTGAGAGACAAATAAGAACCGGGATGAATATCTATAGCTTGTTTCTGGTTATTTATGTATAGTTCAGCATATTTCGACCAATCTGGTATCAGTAAGTTTAGGGACAGCCAGTATTTTTCCGCAGTTCTCATGGTGAATTGTACAACGGAATCAGTAGGAAAGTTTCCGTTTTGTTCCAAAGAGAATGACCTTGCTTGCCAGTTTACTTTCGATGGGATGTACATATTAACCCACAATGTGGAATCATTATGGTAATAGATGTTGGTATTCAATGCGGCAAATGCTTCAATGGAAGTGCCATTACAGCAACGAAAATCGTCATCTTTTAAAAACTTTTTAGTCCGCGGTGAGCCCAGCGGCAAATGATAAACGACTGCGCCTGTTTTAGCACTTTGCAATGCCATCGTAGAATTGTAAAAAGTGTTCATGCAGGCATCGGCATACTTGGGGTCACCATTCCAGCAAAATAGCTCTGCCGTCAGTTTTTGTGTATTGTGAGAAACACATGACTCTGCGATCTCTTGCGTCATCGTATTGCTCAGATGATCGGGTACACCCCAATGTTCCGAGGTAAGTGATGTTGGCGTAACGACATTTGGGCGTGGGCCGCTACTGGATCCATTGGCATATGCATGATGATCGATAAGCATGTTCCAGAAATTTTGAATAGCATTGTGATAGAGTGCTTCGCCTGTAATGGCATATCTTTGTGCGAACCCGTTTACCAGCACGATATGGGTATTTGAATGCAGGCCTGAAAGTATGTCCTGGTTTTTTGATAACGGAATAAGGTACCAATTCCGGTCAAAAAGCTTGGCAAGAGCAAGGTGTTTCGGATTATGCGATACCTTGTAAAGCTTGAATATTAAAATTGATAACTATATATCATTTGAGACAAATATAGAAATTAAAGGCCATTGGTGATGTGCTGTTTGATGGGTAAACACACCTTATCAATATTCCTCGAACAGCCTATGTAACCGCTATACACTAATAGATGATCCTCAGTATGGACCGGCGGTTCTCCCTATGCTGGCTTTCATCACAAGGCACTCCATCAGCGCAGGGGTTTACCAGCTCCCTTTCACCAAAGTTCTCGTAATACAGCCGGCTGGGCGACAGGCCTTTTTTGATCAGGTAGTTGATCACCGCATAACAGCGCAAAGCTGACAGGTTCATGTTATAGTTATCAGAACCGCGGCTGTCTGCATAAGACCGTACCATGAGCTTCCAGTTGGGATACTGGTGCAGCACTACCGCTACCCTGTCCAGCAGCTGCATGGATTCCGTAAGCAACACTGCACTGTTGTAGTCATAATAAAAGCGCAGCTGCTCCAGCTTTCGCACAACAGCGCTATCCGTCTTGTCCGGCGGAGGAACGGCCTGTGCGGTAGTGGTATCGCTGCCTTCAGGCTTTCTTGGCGCTGCAGGATGATCAATATGGCTAAGGGTGTACGGATCTTCCAGTTTTTCGGCCAGGTGCGTGTCCATGAAATGGTAGATATCATCCCCACCACCGCTGCCGCGGCGGTTGGAAGAAAAATACCCCTCGTACCGGTTGCCTTTGACCACAAAGCCCAAGTCGTCTGCGCCGGAGTTGAAGGGAGTACGAAGATTGCGGGGAGCGCTCCATTCTGTACGGCTTCCTTCTGCGCGGAAGATATCAAAACCACCCATGCCCGGATACCCCTTACTGGAGAAATAAAGTACGCTATCTTCATTGACCGTGGGAAAACCTTCTTCAAAGCGAGTATTGATGCCCGGCCCGCAGTTAACGGGAACGCCCCAACGCCCATCTCCCTGTTTCTCGCTGAACCAGATATCTGTCTTGCCCTGTCCACCGGGGCGGTCTGATACAAAATACAGGATATTGCCGTTGTCGCTCAGTACCGCGTTGACGGTGGAGCTGCCTGCGTAGTTCAGCTCTGCCACAGGCTCTAATGGTTTCCATACACTGTCTTTCTTCACAGACCAGAATATGGACATCAAACGCTCTCCATTCTCTCGTCCCTTTTTCTTTTTATTGGACAGATCCTTTTCCTGCGCATTCAGGGTCACGTAAATAGTATCTTCATACGCGCTGAAGCATACAGGCCCTATGTGATAAGGGATCCTTCCGAGCAGATCAGGCAGCACTTCATCCAGGGTGTTATTTTCTACACTTCCTTTCTTATATTGTTTGTAGCGATACGCTTTGAAGAAAGGCTGGTTCACACGGGTATCTGTGGCGGGGTTCCGTTCTGCGCCTGTGCTCAGCGCCATTTTACGGTAGCCGTTGGAGACGATCATCAATCCTTCTTTTGTCCAGCCGCTTGACCAGTCTGATGCAAATGAGCTGAGCTCTTTTACATTCTCCACGGCGAGCCCCAGGGGTTCCTTTTTCCATTGCAATGCGCTGTCGCAACCTGCCAGCATCAGTTGTTTCCACTGAACACTGTCTGCATTGGCGGGATTGAAACGACCAATGTATAGCCTGGCAGTATCATATTCCTCCATATTCATCCGGATCTCTCCGTAGCTGGCCCGTATGGCAGCAGGGCAATCCGGCCGTTCCAGCATTTGTATATACCAGTAACCGGCCTCGGAAAAGCGGGCCATCTGGAGGTAACATTGTGCTATTTTCTCAAGCAGCTGCAAGCTCGCTCTTTTACCTTTTCGCTCTGCCAGCCGCGTATACATCCCGGCGGCCACTGCATATTCCTGCCTGGCAAATGCTTCATCCGCCAGTTGCGGCAGACTTTTTTGCTCCTGCGCCTGTAATATCACAGGACTGATCAGTATCGTTATTAATAAGATGGTGTAAAAACGTTGCATATTGATCTTTAAAAAAACCGGGGGCTGGCGGTGCTAGATTTTTTTGACAGGAACAATAAGCCGATAGAGATCTCATGAGATCCCCCCTGTGTGCCGGCCAGTTTATTGATGTTAAGATCATAGGCATAGCCCATGCGGAACTTCTCTGATATATAATACTCTACCATGGCGCTGGCGGCATTGGCTGTTTCCAGGTGGTTCTCCAGGTTCTTCCATATAGGCACGCTTGTACGATAAGAGCCGCCTATCCAGAAAACACGTTCTATCAGCAGCATGGCATTCAGGTCTATGTTGGAAGGCCCTTTAAAATCGTCTTTGATCATAATGGAAGGCTTCAGCTGCACATGATCTGATAAGGGCAGCATACAACCTGTGGCCAGGTAGAGATGCTGTGTTTTACGGATGTTCGAGTAGTCATACCCTTTCCATGAATAGCGGGTATCAGTATAGCTGGAGAGCAGATTCAGTACAGAGACGCTGAGAAAGAAGGAAGGTGTATGATAGTAAATGCCAAACTGCGCATCGGGCGAAATGGTGTTTACACCACCACCCGGGAATACCGGATCTTCACTGTCCAGGTATTGCAGTGCGGCGCCGTCCAAGCGGTATTGTGTAACACCTATTCCAATGCCGAAACACAAACGGCGGGTGTTCTCCTCATCCAGCGCGATGCGGTAGGAATAAGAACCATATAATGAAAAAGCTTGTTGCGGCCCCTGTATATCAGCCATGAGCTGCAGTCCAAGGCCGGGCCCTGTGCTGCTTCTCCGCGCCTGTAATGGTCCGTCGATAGATACGCCTCCGGTACGGGGCGCGCCAGCAAAGCCGGTCCATTGGTGACGGTAGATGCTGCTGAAGTTCCAGGCATCTTTATATCCTGCGTAAGCGGGGTTCACGGCCAGGCCGTTGAAGGCGTACTGGGAGAACTGCACCTGCTGTTGCGCAGCGGTACGAATCGTGATCAACAGCAGCAGGAATGCAAAACAGTATTTTATTCTCACACGCATAATTGGAAGTTTAATCATCATTTTCTTTTTATCACTACCCATCCTTTATATAGTTTCGTTCCTTCCGGTTGTTTGACCTCCAGTTTATAATAGTAGATTCCTTCGCTCAGGCCGGAACCATTCCAGTCGTTATGATAATCTTTTGCCTGGTATACCATGCTGCCCCAACGGTTAAATACATAGAGGTTAGCATTGGGGTATTTATCCAGGCCTTTTACGATGAAGTATTCATTCTTGCCATCGCCATTAGGGCTCATAGCGTTGACAAAGAACAGGCCATCATCAGCCGGTTCTGTTTCAATGGAAGTGCCGGGATGTCCGTCACATCCTGCTGATGCAGGGTCGCAACCGGAAGTGGGTTTAGTAACGTTGCCATCGTTCACCGTGGCGGTATTGATGATCACCGTAACACTGTCCAAGTTATCATCCACTTTTACGCTGAAGGTGACGGTTTCAGTGGCGCCTACTGCCAGGCGGCTTAGCAACCAGTTAACAGCGTTAGTAGCAGGATCTAAAACGCCGCTATTGCCTGCGCTGATAAAAGTGGTATGGTCTGGTACAGGATCGTGAACATTGATAGTGGGTATCTCTACGTTGCCGGTATTCCGTACATGGATGGTATAGGTCAGTATCTCTCCTGGTTTTGCTTTTGCATTACTGCTTTCTGTAAGCACTGTTTTCCAGGTATCGAACCTGATCGTGGTATCTACCGGTATATCAGTGGAGGGACTGTTTGGATCAGGATTGGGCTGCGGTTCATTGGCATTCCCGGTAAGCGGTGGACTGGTGGGATGAGACCCGCTGCCATCACCATTATCTACCCAGGCGGTATTGACGATCGACACCGCATTGGTGAGGTCATTCACCACTCTTACGATGAAGCTGCGGGTAACATCCGCCGCGCCTACGGCAATGTCAGGGATAGTCCAACTGAGCTTACCGGCGGCATCGGGTGTGATGCCCCCTTCGGCGCTCACAAATTCCGTATACCCGGGGATGCTATCTGTGATCAGCACATTCACCAGCTTAACATAGCCGGTATTACGGATATGGATGGTATAGGTAATCTCATCACCTGCCTTCACCGCTCCATCCTTACCTGTTCCCGTATAGGCCACGCTTTTCCAACTAGCGGAGCTTTTGTTATTTTCTTCCCAGTAAATTAAACCTCTTCCTCCGCCGGCACTCATATATACCCTTCCCGCAACGTTCATGTCTCCGATCAGTAATGGCGCGCCTGCAAACTGATGGGCGTCATCATTGATCTTCGTCCAGGTAACACCCTGATCTGTTGATCTGAAAAGACCCGTCACACCTGAGACTGTTCCCCAAATGAAAATAGTAGGATAGCTGGAGCCCGGCATCGCCTTTCCTATTCCGATCGTTTTACAATAAGTTACATTTGCAACAGTCGTATAAGCCGCTCCATGGTTAGTTGAATATTTTAATCCATTGCGGCCAAGCGGCACCCACACATGCCCTTCAAAGCCCGGCACTGTGCGGATCTGTGCCGCCTCCCAGGGATAATTCGCGGTTGACGCACCCGGCGTGCCCGCGCCTGAAAAACTGACTCCTTTATTGGAGCTGCTCAGCATTTGTCCGTTAGTTGGATTGTAAACATAAAAATAGTTCGCATTTACCTGGTCAGCGACCGGAGCAGCGTCTCCGAGGGATACCCCCGAACAGGCAGACCAGCTGGCGCCGTTGTTGGTGGTATAGTAGGTCGTTGTGGATCGGAGGGGACAATGAAGGATAGTGCCTCCATCTGCACTGATGGAAACCCTTCCATCCTTACCCATATTAGTGGCGCATCCCGTCCATGTAGCACCCTTATCGTTGGAGTAGTAAACAACGCTTCCGTCATTGGAAGCCCTTACCACCCGGTTTGTATTGGCAGCAGCATAAGCAACGCTCTGGTTATTCTGATCTGAAGGCGCAAGCTTTTTGGCCGGATAAGAGGTCAGCGGCTCATGCACAAAGCCGGTTACATCTCCAAAGGAAGAAATAACCGGTCCTCCGGGAATGCTGATCGCATCAAGCAACGCGGTTTCTTCAATCCCTATCACATCGTATTTCCAGGAAGGGTTTATAGCTGTAATATCGGAACAGGTATATATTCCGCCTCCGCCTACCACCCGTACTTTTGAGAGATTGGATTGGTCAAACTCGATACAGTCCATCCAGTTCACCGCGCCACCGTCAGTCCACCCCATGCCGTTACTGTCATATGTGGCGTTCCTACCGTTCTTAAGCGTCCAGGTAGATCCGCCATCGGTAGAGAGGAAAATAAAGTCTCCCCAGCCGGTGCCAAACTGGTTATTCCAGTACAAGCCACTGCTGGAAACTATTACCCGGTTAACATTCGTCGGGTCTATACTTACTCCCCCGTACGAATAATCCTTCGAAGAAACGGGAGTAACGTTTGTCCAAACACCGGTAGCCGTGTTGAGCTTATATATCTTCCCATCTCCGTTAGTAGATTGGGGGCCTGCATTATCGGAATAGGTAACATACATGGTAGTTCCCTGCAGTGCAGCACGGCGCGGCATAAAACTGGTGGTGGCAGAAATGTCGGTAAAGGTGGCTCCTCCATCCGTACTCTTGTAAATATTCCCGCCTCCGGTGCGGGAAACGCCTATGTACATGGTTTGCGTGGCACCGCCCACTACGGCGCTGGAAGGATCATACACCACAAAACATATCCCGTTCTCATTGGGTGTAGTAGTTACACCGTTCCAGGCAAGGTTCCAGGTAAGGCCTGCATCTGTGCTTTTCCATAATCCGTTAGCACGGGTGCCGCAGAATAATATGTTACTGTTCTTGGGGTCTACCGCAAGACGTTCCCCGTTCCCGCGGCCGTACCCATTTCCATGGGCTTTAAATTTAGCCGTAACATCTGTATAGGTGAAAGTATTTCCTTTGTCCGTGGATTTCAATATAGCCGTTCTTCCACCGTTTATATAGGAAGTGCCGCAGAGCATATAAACATTATTGGCATTTTGCGGATCCAGCGCCAGCGCTTCCACTCCAATAAATCCATTTTCTGACTCGTTAAGCCAGTCGAGCAGCTGGATCCATTTATTGTTCGCGGCATCCCAGCGGTAAGCGCCACCTACATCCGTACGACAATACCTGTCGCCGGATGTTTTGTGGGTAACGATCCCTGTCACAAATCCGCCACCACCAACAGGTGCATTCCTCCACACATAACTGGCGGTTTGTGCCCTCACCTGATAGCCCTGAAACACAATGATCAGGAGAAATAAACAGGAAAAGGCAAATGCCTTCTGTCTGAACTGCAAGCATCCTCTGAAGGACATAAAAAGTAATTTTGTTTTCATAGAATATAAGTTATTTACCACCCGTCACAATGGCATCAATGGTGCGTTAAGCACGGTCCATATCACAGTAAAACGGTTTAAGACCATTGGCTATGGCCTGTTTGGTTATACAGGTTAACCAATAATCCACCGTGTCACCGTGGGTGACCAGATCTTTGGGAACATACCCGATAGCTGTTACGCCCGCCGGTAGACCGGCGTGCATTAACGAAGGTTTGATGGTAATTGGCGAGTATTGCCATTTGATCAGCATTGTCTGCAGTGGGCTCATTGGCGCTTGCAAACATTCAGGTGCTCATCAAAATCACGTATAGTGGTAGCAATCCGTTCACTGTTCCGGTGTATGTTGAGTAAACCATACACATATTATCTTACAAATATATGATTTTATACAATATAGCAAACTAAAAAGTTGCCAGAATGGGAAGGCAGCTTCCGCAAAAAGTCTGCTGTTTCCGTTACATAGCCTATCAGGATACTGTCCACCAACGACAAGCTGTTTAATTCCCTGTGCAGACTTTGTATCTCTGCTTCATACCTGTTTTTGATGGCCGGATATTTGATTTTCTGGTTTGTAAGCAATAAATTACGCCTGGTGCTTTTAAAGGGGTTAAATAATGAGAGACAGCTCCTAAACTGTATTGCGCAGGGAGATCAGCAATCATACCGGATTGTCTTTGACCACTATTGGGACCAGGTATACTCCACAGCGCTTGTTTTTACCAAATCCACCGAAATATCCAAAGATCTTGCGCAGGATATTTTTGTGCAGATATGGATGAAAAAGGAGACCCTGAAAAATGTAAGCAGGTTTGAATCTTATCTGTACATCATTACACGCAATCTGATCATTGACTGGCTTAGAAAGAAAGTGTATGTGCATGAGAATGAAGAATACCTGAAAAATTATTTTGAAGAAACATGTTACCTTCCCGGGCAACAGCTTGAATTTAAGGAGCTGGAACAGGCTGTGAACCAGGCCATCAGCCACCTTCCTCCACAACAGCAAACAGCATTTCGCCTAAGCCGTCTCCAGGGGTTAAGCCATGAAGAGATTGCCCTTCAGATGGGTATCTCAAAACAGTCGGTAAAAAGCTATATTGTCAGGGCTATCGTTCAGGTACGCCTTTTGGTTAAACAGCATACAGGCAATTCACTGTTGTACACGTTCGTGTTATTGCTCCTGCAAAAAAAAATTTAGCTGCCGGCGCTCCCTTCGGTCGGTTAATTACGTCTTTAATATAAAAGGCGGTATCACGCCCGCGCTTTTCATCTTGTTAATGCATTTTTCAAGGTATAAAAACATATAATTCCCTCATAAACTGGATTTTATGGAAAAGAAGGCATTTGAGAATTTGGTACAAAAGTTCCTTGATGAAACAATTGGCCCGGAAGAGCTTACGGTTTTTCTGGAGGAGGTGAGAAAAGGGCCTGGCCTTGCTGTTATTGATAATGTACTGCGCGCCAGGCTTGAAAATAAGATGGATAGGGATCTTTCCGATGCCGAACAGCTGCCCGAAATGTTTTCCGAAGTGCTTAAGAAGTTGGGGGAGGGCCCTGGCATCCCGGTAAGGGCTATGCCGGTTAAAAGATATTTTTCCTTTAAGCATTTTGCTGCCGCTGCCGCTATAATGGGTGTTTTGCTTAGCGGGTTATATTTTTTCAACAAAGGGAAGCAGGTAAAAGAAACAGGAGCGTTAATGCCCGGGTCAGCCGCTTTAGTCAAAGACGTACAGCCTGGTGGTAATAAAGCAATATTAACACTGGGCGATGGTTCCACCATTAGCCTTGACAGCGCTAAGAACGGCAAACTTTCCCTGCAGGGCAATGCCAGCGTTATTAAGCTGAACAACGGGCAGCTTGCCTACCAGGCTAAGGGAAAAGGTGGTGCTGTGGTGTACAATACTGTCTCAACGCCTAAAGGCGGTACCTATAAAATAATACTGCCCGACAATACAGCTGTTTGGCTCAATGCCGGGTCCAGCCTGCGTTTTCCAACGGCTTTCACCGGGAGTGAGCGCAGCGTGCACATAACCGGAGAAGCATATTTTGAAGTGAGCAGGCATACTGCGCGTGATGGCCGCAATGTTCCTTTTATTGTGCATGTAAATGAAGAGGTTACCGGTGGAGGTATGCAGGTAGAAGTACTGGGGACCCATTTTAATATAATGGCCTATGACGATGAAAATATAATTAAAACAACGTTGCTGGAAGGCGCGGTAAAAATAACCAAGAGTAATAACAGTGTATTACTGAGCCCAATGCAGCAGGCCAGGCTCGTTAAACAGAACAGCGATCTGAAAGTTACCAGCAGTATTGATGCTCATGAAGAAACCGCCTGGATAAACGGCGTATTCCAATATAATGATATTGATATTCCTGCCATTATGCGCCAGCTGTGCAGGTGGTACGATGTAGAAGTAAGTTACGAAGGGCCTATACCAACGGATCGTTTTACAGGCAAAATATCAAGGGATATCAGCCTTGCAAAAGTGCTCAGGATATTGGAATTAAGTGATCTGCATTTTAAAATTGAAGGAAGGAAAATTATTGTAAGAGCCTGACAACAGCCCACCAGGTACAGATGCAGGCATCTGACACGGTATTATGAAATAAGCTTTAACAGTGAAAGTATATCAACCAACGGGAAAGTAAACAATGAAAACAAGCTACTCACTGCCATGAAATTACATCACCACGATATTGAAAAAACAAGCACCTAAATATGCTAAGAAAAATGAAATGCTGACTACGTGCCAAATAAAAACCGGGAACGTTGGAGCCGTCCCCGGCTAATTTGAGCTAATCTTTAGACTAAACAATTGTTTCAGGAACTGTTTATTATTAACCAAATCAAAACAAAGGTATGAATCTGATTGCTTACCGCAAAACCGGTAGGGTGGGGCTTGCTGTGCAACGCTTTAACCGAAGCCGGTTATTATCCAAAACATTATTGGTTATGAAATTAACCGCCATTTTTATGCTTGCCGCTTTATTACAGATCAGTGCCAGGGGATTTGCACAGAAAATTTCCCTTAAAGCTAAAAATGCACCACTTGAGAAAGTGCTTTCAGAAATTGAAAGGCAAAGCGGTTACTCATTTTGGTATAAATCATCGCTGTTAAAAAATGCAGATAAAATTTCCATCGAGCTCAAAGAGGTTAATATTGAAGAGGCCTTGAAGAAATGCCTTGACAGCCAGGGTTTCGATTATTTTATAGTGGAGCGTACCATTATCATAAAGCAAAAAGGGGAAGTGGCAGATTACCAGGCGCCGCCGCCACCTACGCCCCTGAAGGGAAGGGTAACAGCTGCTGATGGTACACCGCTTATTGGCGTTAACGTGGTGATAAAGAACACCCGGAAGGGAACTACTACTGATGCAAATGGTAATTTTTCGATAACCGTTAATAATGGTGAAGTGCTGGTGTTTTCATACATGGGCTATGATGCAAAGGAGCTTGAGTTTAACGGTCAGCCATTTGTTGAAGTAAATCTTTCCGAAAGCAAAGTAGTGTTGGGCGATATCGTGGTGGTAGGGTATGGTAAGCAGAACAGGGCGGCCTTAACCAGCGCTATTTCAACAGTTAAGGCGGAAGATCTTAACAGAGGTGCAATAAGCGACGTGGGACAGTTATTGCAGGGCAAGGTGCCGGGCCTTAACATTTCAGCCAGCGGCGACCCTAATAAGCCTGCCGCAGTGGTTATGCGGGGCGCTTCCACCATCAACAGCTCACAGACACCGTTTTATGTAATTGACGGCATACCCGGCGCAGACATATCTGTAATAGCACCGGATGATATTGCTTCAATAGATGTGCTGAAAGATGCCGCAGCTACGGCCATTTATGGTAACCGCGGCGCTAACGGCGTTATCATGGTCACAACCAGGAAAGGCAGGAGCGGACAGCTGCAGGTAGGGTACAATAGTTACATTGGGCTGGAAAAAGTATCCAACAAACTGGATATGATGGATGCCAGCCAGCTGAGGGAATTTCTTAAGAAGAATAACCTGGCTTTCTCCCCTTCGGATGATAAAGGCGCTAATACCGACTGGCAAACCGCAATACAACGCAGCTCCGCAATCTCGCATAATCATAATCTGTCTTTCAGCGGAGGAGGAGACCACGGCAATTACATAGCCAGCGTTAACTACATGCGCAAGGAAGGCATTCTTACATCCAGCTCGCTGGAACGTGTGATTGCCCGCCTGGCCGTAGAACAATACGCTTTAAATGATAAAGTAAAATTTGGGCTTACGGTAACAAATTCCCATACCAACGCCGATGACATTGCATACCGGAACACTATATTGTTAGAGTCAGCGCTGTACCTGCCAGTGTCGCCCATTAAAAATGAGAATGGAACATGGTTTGAAAATTTCCAGAACCAAAACTACTATAACCCGGTTGCCATGCTGGATAACAGCCAGGTAAACAATAAGAATAATACCCTGGTTGGCAGCTTTACCACGCAGGTTAAATTGCCGTTTGGGCTCACATACGATATGAACATTGCTTACCAAAGTACCACCTTGTTGTATGGTGCCTATTACAATAAGTATTTTACAGATCATTACACCAACATGTATGATAACCCCGATCCCGGCCTTGGCGCCCACAGCCAGCAAACATTCGGATCAAACGGGCAGGCAGTAAGAAGCTCGTACCAGAACAGGAGCAAGCTGCTTGAAACTTACCTGACCTGGGACCGGAAGTTTGGTATGCACAGCATAAACGCAGTGCTGGGATACTCATGGCAGAATTTTGTTAATGGCGACGGCTTTCAGGCCTCTACTTCTAATTTTCCTGTTGACAATATAGCTTATAATAACTTTGCATTAAGCAACCCTTATGCATACAGCTCCTACCGCATTAACTTTGGTCCTAATGGCGTTTACCAGGAAACAAGGCTTATTTCAGACTTTGCCCGTTTAAACTATAATTACAAAGATAAGTACCTGTTACAGGGCTCTGTAAGAAGAGACGGCAGCTCTGTTTTTGGAGCGGATAACCAGTGGGGGTATTTTCCCTCCGTGGGCGCTGCCTGGCGTATAAGCAATGAAGCGTTTATGGACAAACAGCAGGTTTTTACCAGCTTAAAACTAAGAGCAAGTTACGGCGTAACAGGTAACGCCACCGGTTTTAACGCCTATACTGCACGGCTTATTTCGGGCAGCCTCGGTACTTATTATTACAACGGTGTGCAGGTAGCTGCTTATGGTCCTACCCAGGCCGATAACCCTGACCTGCGCTGGGAGAAAACAGCCACCACTAACATAGGTATTGACTTTGCAATATTAAAAGGCAGGTTATCCGGAACGCTGGAATGGTATAACAAGAATACCACTGGTATGATATACCCGTACCGGGTTGACCCCCTGCTTGTTCCGGCAGGAATCATCACGGCCAATGGAGGAAGTATGAATAACAGGGGTATTGAGCTGGGCCTTAGCACCACGCCCGTGCAGAGCAAGGATTTCAGCTGGACATCCAGCCTGAACCTGGCACATAACACCAATAAAATAACCAGCCTCACAAATCCACTGTTCACCGGCGGGGATTCGCTGGCGGTAAGTTACCCGGAAGGAGGCGGCCAGTCCGGCAGCTCTTTACAGCTGTTAAAATCGGGTAAACCCCTGGGCCAGTTCTTTTCATTGCAGTATGCCGGAAAAAATCAGGATGGCGTATCTCAATACATAGGGGGCGATGGTAAGCTTACCACCACTCCATCTATTGGCAGGGACTACCATTACCTGGGCAGCGCGCAGCCTAAGCTGCTGGCCGGTTGGTCCAACAGTTTCCGCTATAAGGATTTTGATCTCAACATTTTTATCAGGGGCGTGTTCGGGAACAAAATATTTAACGCTACCAGGGCGGATCTTTTCAGACCTGCTACCGCACAATACGCCAACATCCTGGTAGATGCCGGTAACGAGTCTATGGCCGATGTGAACGCATATAAATACTCTTCGCGTTTTATAGAAAGCGGCTCTTATGTAAGGTTCGATAATGCAACGCTGGGCTACAACTTTAAGAACCCGTGCCAGTATATTAAGAACATCCGGTTATACACTTCTGTCAACAACCTGTTTGTAATAACAAATTTCAAAGGGGTTGATCCTGAGGTGAACCAGGGCGGCATTGCGCCGGGAGTTGATTACAATAACTTCTATCCCAAAACGCGCACTTTTTTGTTTGGCCTGAACGTGGCATTTTGATCTAATCTGAAAAATCATTACTCATGAAAAAGTTACTTACATATAGCATTTCTATAGGGTGGTTGTTTTTTGCCCTAAGCGCTTGTCATAAGGTAGAAGTGCCGGTTTCCACGGAATTAACGCCCGATGTTTTTCCACAGGATTCAGCACAGTTTGTACAGGCGGCCGGCCCGGCCTATGTTGCGCTGCGCGGTAATTACGGCGTTGAATATTTCTTTCAGCAATCTTTCAGTACAGATGAAGGCATTATGCCGGCGAGAGGTGGTAACTGGTATGATGGTGGACAGAACAAGGAAATGCATTACCATAGCTGGACAAGAGACAACGGGTATGTGAATGGCAACTGGACCTGGCTTGTAACCACCATCGGGGCTACCAACCAGGCACTGTCTGTGCTGGGGAAAAACATGCCGGCCGGCTCATTTAAACAAACCAGCCTGGCAGAGCTTAAAATGGTGCGGGCGTTTGCTTATTTTATGTTCATGGATAACTATGGGAACGTACCCATAGATACATTGTACGGTGATTTTTCTCCCAAGCCCAATGTGCCCCGCGCGCAGGTGTTTGATTTTATTGAAGGCGAAATTAAGTCCGCAATACCCTTTTTAAGCAGCGCCACAGGTATTACAACTTACGGCCGTCCTAATCTGTACACCGCTTATGCTTTATTGGCCAAAATGTACCTTAATGCAGAAATCTATACCGGGACCAAACGTAATGATGATTGTATTGCGGCCTGCGACAACATCATTCAATCCGGTAAGTATGCATTAGCGTCAAGGGATAGCTATCTTAAAATGTTTTATCCGGATAATGGACCGCAAACGCCTGAGTTTATTTTCGCTATTCCTTACGATCCGTCAGCAAGCAACACTCTTCCTTTCCGGAGTGTTAACATTCATGCCCGTTACGACGTGCCGCGCAGTGAAACCGCTAAATTTGGCCTGCCTTTTACACCGGGAGGCCCCGCAAGCACCCTGCCTGAATACTATGCCTTCTTTAATGATGCCGAAGATGTCAGGAACAGACAGTGGCTTACCGGTTTGCAGTATATGAACGACGGTGTTACGCCGGTAACAGTGGCCACCACCAACCTGGGTTACAACCAGTTTTATTCAGGAAGCGATCCTTCCGCTGCGTATTTGTACCATGTAAACCTTACGCCTGATATTATCTTAAGGCAGGATGTATCTCAATTTGATGCGGGTAACGATGAAATAGGCTGGAACATGGGTTACCGCAATATTAAGTTCTATCCAGATGCCAGCTCTCCAAACCGCAACCAGAATAATGATATACCGGTATTCAGGTACGCAGATATATTGCTGATGAAGGCGGAGGCGATATTACGGGGGGGCGCCGTCACTGGCGGCCAAACAGCCTTGTCCCTGGTTAATGAGGTAAGGTCGCAGCGCACCACCGCCGCGGCATGGACAGGGATAACCCTTGAAACTTTATTTGCCGAGCGTACCCGTGAATTTGCCTGGGAAGGCTGGCGCCGGAATGATATGATACGCTTCGGCAAGTATGAGGGCAAGTGGGGCTTTAAGACCAACGCCGAGAGCTATCGCCGCATTTTTCCAATACCTACCGCCGCATTTAGTCTTAATCATGCACTTACACAAAACCCGGGTTATTGAGTGTTATCAGCCATCGGTAAGTTCTTATAACCCGGGAGCCGGATTCCCGGGTTATAAGAACTATGTAATATCCGGTTTAGTGAACGTGTATAAAATGTTAACGCTTATAAGCAAGGCTGACGATGGGAAAATTTGTTTTATTATTATGTTATGTGGGCCTTACCCTGAAAGTAAATGCACAGCAGGATGTCCGGGCAGCTTACCGGCTTATTAAAAGGATCGTTCCGCAACAGGCGGCTTTTTTCAAAGTGGAAAGTTTACCCCGGCAGGATGAGAAAGATGTGTTTGAAATTGAAAGCAGCGCTAACAAAATTACTTTAAGAGGCAACAATGGAGTAAGCGTTGCTGCTGCGCTGTACTATTACCTTACTGAATATTGCCATTCCCAGATCACCTGGAACGGTACCCACCTTCACCTGCCTGAAAAGCTGCCGGTGTTAAAGGAAAAGGTTCGCAGGCAAACGCCCTATCAATACCGTTACTATCTTAACTACTGCACCTTTAACTACAGCATGAGCTGGTGGGATTGGGATCGCTGGGAAAAAGAGATTGACTGGATGGCATTACACGGCATTAATATGCCACTGGCTATTACCGGTGAAGAATACACCTGGTACACGGTATATAAAGAAATGGGCTTTAGCGACAAGGAGTTAAAAGACTTTTTTTGCGGTCCTTCCTATTTTGCCTGGTTTTGGATGGGGAACCTGGATGGGTGGGGTGGTCCGCTGCCCCTCAGCTGGATGCAAAACCATAAAGTGTTGCAGCAGCAGATCCTTAAACGGGAAAGAGAGCTGGGTATGACCCCCGTACTATCCGCTTTTACCGGCCATGTTCCGGCTGCGTTTAAGAAGAGGTTTCCAGGGGCGAAGCTGAAAGCAACCAACTGGACAAACGGTTTTTCCGATACGTATATCCTGGATTCGGAAGATCCTCTTTTTGCAGCTATCGGAAAGAAATTCCTGCAAACACAAAGCCGGTTGTTTGGTACAGACCACTTGTATTCCGCCGATACGTTCAATGAAAATGAACCTCCTTCTGATGACCCCTCTTTTTTGTCAAAGCTCAGCGCAAGGGTATACGAAGGCATGCGGCAGGCGGATACTGCGGCTGTTTGGGTTATGCAGAGCTGGTTGTTCTACAGCGACCGGAAGTTCTGGAAGGCGCCGCAGATAGATGCCTTACTAAAGGCCGTTCCGGATAATAAAATGATACTGCTTGACCTTGCCGCAGAAATAGAACCGGTATGGAAGAGAACAGCCGCATTCTATGGCAAACCCTGGATCTGGAATATGCTTAATAATTTTGGCGGAAACGTAAACCTGTTTGGAAGAATGGACGGCGTTGCCAGCGGGCCGGCAATGGCTTTGAATGACCATACTTCCGGCCGTTTATCCGGTATTGGTTTAACAATGGAAGCCATTGAGCAAAACCCTGTGATATATGAGCTCATGATGCAGCATACCTGGCAAACCCAACCCGTTGAATTGAATGAGTGGCTGAAAAAATATGTACTGAACCGTTATAATATTGCTGATGACAGTCTGGTAAAGGCCTGGCAGGTATTAAGGTCAACCGCGTATAATGGAAAAGATATAAGAGATGGCGCGGAATCAATTATTACCGGCCGGCCTACATTTGATTCAACCACGGTATGGACACGTACCCGGTTGAATTACCCGCCCGCAGAGCTGCTGCCCGCATGGGATTTATTTATTCATGCGGCAAAGAACGGCGTAAATACAGATGGCTTCCAATATGACCTTGTTGATATTACCCGGCAGGTGCTTGCCAATTATGCATTGCCGTTACAGAAAAAATGGAGAAGCGCTTTTGAGGATAAGGACAGTACGGCGTTTGCAGAATACTACCACCGGTTTCTGCAGTTAATGGGCGACATGGATGACCTGTTGGCAACACGTAGGAACTTTATGCTGGGTCCATGGATAGCAAGCGCACGTGCCTGGGGCACTACCGCTGCAGAACAGGCACTGTATGAACGCAATGCCCGTAATCTGATAACGCTGTGGGGGGATGGGGAAAGCCCTTTACATGAATACGCTAACCGGCAATGGAGCGGCCTGATAAATGATTTCTACAGGAAGAGATGGGCCCAGTTTTTTGAAATGCTGCAGCAATCGCTACGCACGCAAACGGAACCCGATCTTAAATATTTTGAACAGCACATAAAGGAGTGGGAGTGGAGCTGGGTAAATGAACAAAGGTCATTTCCTGTACAGCCGGCAGGCAGCAGCATAACCAAAGCGTTGCAGCTGTATAGCAAGTACAGATCTGCTATTAACGCGGCGTATGAATAGGCCGGACGACCGATATATCCAGCAAGCTGACAGATGTATCGTGTAAGACAACAGATTTGTTTTTATTCCTTCAACACAAAGGCCTTCAGATCATCGATCTGAAGGCCTTGTTTGGGTAACAAGAAACCTCTCTACAATTGCGGCACCCCCTCTCCTCCCGGCTCATTTGTCGCCGCTACCGCCGCAGGCATTCTTCTCAAAGTACTGATCGTAATATGCGGCCAGATGATCGGTGTTACTGTATTAACCGGCGGAAATGCCAGGTTAATCGTCTGCGAATATTGCAATAGCTCCGTTTCGCTACCGCCCGTTATGTTTTCCAGCCAGAAAATAGCGTCCATCGTGGTGGCTGTTACATTGGACTGTATAAAAGGAATATTGAGGATCCCACCCGTTGCATCCGGGTTTTGAGTAGACATATCGAGTGTAGTCATAGTCGTTACCGATCCCGATCCGACAATTGTTTCTAATGTCGACTGCAGGAAGGTATTCGGATCAACCTGGTTAAAATCCTTGAACTGCGGCTTGATGATCTGATCATTGTATCCGAACATGGAAAGGGGGGAGCCATCCAGGTTAACGGCTTTGGCAGATATTTTTGGAAAAAAGGCCGTTCCGGGATTCTCAGATGCTGATGACGCTCCCAGTGCCAGCAAGGCATTTCCATGAGGAACTGTACCCAAGCGGGCGATGCTAAAACCACCATTGTAGTTGGTGATATAAAGGAAAAGCCCGGTCTCTGCATGGATCACCGTACCATCGCTAAAACCTCTGTTGTTGCAAAATTCCGTGTTGCAGACACTTACAATCTGCTGTTCATAGAACAGGCCGAAGATCTCCTGGTCAAATTGGGTGCCGTTGAGCACCGGTCCGCGATTACCTGCCTGAACGGCTACTGCTGAAAACTTGAGATTCTCTTTGTAAGGGATCACTTCAAAAACGAAATTGTCTCCTCCGGGTACCGAGATCACATTCCAGCCGGCGGCGAGGGATTGTACTACTCCATCCTGGTTGGTTGTTAATGGTACGCTTTCCCATTCACCTATGAGTTGTTTTAAGGGGCCGAGGTCAACTTCGGTTAATAGAGCGGCAGGCACAAAGCGTGCTCCCATGCCAAAGCGGTTTAATTGTGCATTCATTTGGTGGTCGTGTTTTGGTTAAAGTTGAGAGATATATAAATTTACGATCGCATTAAGATGGAGCTGACAGCGCTTCGCATCATTTCTTTACTGTAAGCCTGATCGGCGTTTCCTCCAGATGAAAAAAAGTCTTCCCTGCATCGCTTTCTACAATTATGCTCATTAATATCCCACGGTTCTTTTTTAAGCGGTCCTTCCATTCTGTGATAGTGATATTTTTTTTACTGGCGGTGTATTCCCAATAGCCATTCGGTATACTGATGTCGGGATTCGTTGAGGTAACAATGGCATGATGATTGGCTTTAAAATTAAAAGTAGTTTTTTGTAAATCCTTCTTTATAATATTAGCCGCTTTCAGCTCTTCGATACTAGCGGCGGGTGAGACCTTGACCTCCTCCACATGCCATATCCCTGTTATAGAATCTGTACTTTGTGCTGATAAAAGGGTCACCTTTAATGTAACTATTAAGGTAAGTATAATAGGCTTCAGGAGTGTAACACATTTCATAGATAGCGCTATTTGTTAAAGGAACCCGAAAGTGTACGGTAAGTTAGGTAGAAACCGGCTATTTTGCCATTTTTCTCCACTAAAACATAAGTCCTCTATAATATTATATAATTTGTATATTTATACATCCATTTACCGCATCAAATTGATTTACAACAGACTAACCCATGTATACCTATGAAAATCGCCGCCCCTGGCGCCTGGCTGTACTGAAATCGCTCCCCTCGATCTTATTTTTTTTCTTCTTTTCCAGTGCTTATGGACAACAGGTAATACCATTGATCAACCCTTCCCTCGAAGGTCCCACTGGTGCTTCAATACTTCCGGCTCCGTGGTATGCCATGGATGGAACACCTGATACGGAGATAAATAACTTTAATGTTTTTCCAATACCGGCATCCAACGGAAATAACTATGTACGAATGGTCTGCGACGAGATTGTTAGAGAAGAGATGGCGTGCGAATTGGTTCAACAGCTTGATTCCGGCAGAACATATGAGGTTTCCTTTGATCTTGCAATGGAGAATAGTATTCGGTATCCTGTTGTCTGGGCATCGTTTCAGATACATGGAAATAGAAGCAAGAATGAAAAGGGAGAAGTCCTCTGGCAGTCCGGTGCTTTCAATCATAAAGCGTGGAAAAGGTATACAGCTGTTTTTAAGCCGTTAAAAAATTACCAGTCCATTACATTTAGTCCATATTACATAACGTCAAGTCTCCCCTATAGTGTAGTGGTAACGTATGTAGATAATTTCTCCCCGATTACAGAAACATTCATGTGGAATGTGGATGTTAAGAATGCCTGTCCTGGTCAGAATAATGGCGCTGCCACCGTAAATTTTCCAGACCCCGGCGGCGCTTATTCTTATTACTGGACTCCGACAGGAGCTACCACCAAAAACATTAAAAATCTACCCGCAGGAACTTACACGGTAACCGTAACGAGTGCCGCTGGTCTAAGAGTGCAAAAAGAGATTGTAATAACAACTACCGACATGAAAGCATCCACCCTTGTAACAAACCAGACCTGTAATGGCGTTTCAGATGCATCTCTTGATGTGACGGCGAGTGGGGGAACAACACCTTACAGGTATTTCATAAATGGTGATGCTAACGGTCAGGAAGACCATGTTTTCAGGAATATTTCCCCGGGTAACTATGAGATCGCTGTAACAGATGTACAAGGCTGCACCATTTCGGAAAATGTGTTTGTAAAGGAAGTGCCTCCTTTACAAATAGAGAACATTGAAACTAAGCCAACCAGCTGCAATAGCACTACTGACGGCCAGATTATCTTAAGCCCTGCTGGCGGTACTCCTCCTTTTACCTACCGCCTTTCTCCCGATAGAACCCAGTCAGACAGCATCTTCCGCCGCCTGGACGCCGGTATCTACAAATATCTTATTACAGACAAGAATAATTGTACCCTGGAAGGCAATGCCGAAGTAAAAAGAGAGTGGAGGGAATGTGCAGTATTTATACCCACTGCTTTCAGCCCTAATAATGACGGAAAGAATGAATTGTTCCGGGCAAAAGTACAGGACGATATCAGCGAATTTCGGATGGCTGTATACGGCCGCTGGGGCCAGCTAATATTTGAAAGTAACAACCCGGACAAGGGATGGGACGGGAAATTACAGGGAACCGATATGCCGGCTGGTAGTTATATGTGGGTGATTACTTATAAAGACCGTAAGCAACAACACATGCAACAACAGGGAAGCGTGTTATTGGTAAGATAACATTCATCAGAACTTGATCTGCAGCTTTTGCGATACCAGTTTTCCATCCTTATAACATTCAAAATACCATTCACCATTTTTCTTAAAAACAACACCGTTCGATATGCCATCCTCCGCAATAAAATAATCCTGCATGGAGGTTTTCAGCAGTGTGAATACTTTTTTGGGTGTAGTATCGATCAACTGATATCCGTTCGGAGTCGCCTGCGCATATAAAGTACCTGCGCTTTCAGTAGTTACAGCTGTTGCAGGCGCTGTCACCGGGGTGGGAGTGGGCACCGCAGCCGTCACTGGAGCTGTTGCCACCGTGGCCTGTTGCGATTGCGTAAATACGGTGCCATCATATTTATACTCCGTATCGTTCAAGGTGGTAAAAGCGTCTCTCAGGGCCAGGTTATACGCCGCCATAAATTCTTTCTCCCTGCTTTTACCCTCTTTGCTTTTAAAGATCACATTGCCCTGGCAATCCTTCAACAGCAGGGTAAGGTTGGTAACGAACAATCCTTTCTTCTGTACTACATCGGCTCTGAGCGCGTTACATTTATTGGCAAGCAATTCTGCCGGCAGCGTCTCTTCATCCATAAAAGCCGTAAATCCTTTTTGCTGTAGTAAGAGCTTGGTGGTGATATTCAGGCCATACTGGTTGTCTTCCTTCAGGAAATCATATTTTTCCGGTACAAGTACGTATTTGTAATTATTGATGGTAGCTTGTGAATAAGCAGCTACAGTAGATAATAGAACTAGAATAAACAATGCACATGCCTTCATATAATATCGTTATTTCCTGTTTAAGTTATAACGAATATACTGATTTTATATACCATTAACTGAGCTGAATTTCTCCAATGCCTGGTGGAAGGCCCCTTCTTTTTCATATACCTTTTTAAACATCTCCTGTTTCCGGCGGCTTAACAAAAGAATGCTATCCTGCGCTGCCCGTAAGGCTTCGCCTTCCACACGACTGCTGAGTTCCCGCTGGGTAATTTCCTGCCGGTCAAAGATATGCAATTCCTTCAGAGCGGTATAATAGTCGGTGGCAGCCGTTTTTAATTCATTGCCCTGTTGAATGCCATCGGCGGGCAATGCTGCTATCTCTCCAATTAGTTTATCGAAGGCCTTTTCCTCCTGGTCAACGAAAGCCAATGCGCCTTTATAATCATCCTTTACCAGCGATGCTAATTTCTGCTCGCCCGGGCCATTCTTGTCCAGGAGAATATTAAAAGCAATACGTTCCTTCTGAACAATGGCTTCCTTCAGCTCAATTGCTTTCTGTGGTTTACAGGATACCAGTGTTGTCAGTAAAAAGGCGGCAGAAAAAATAATTGGTTTCATACTTGGTCTCATTTTCCAGGCGCTTGTTTGGGTTAAAACTACAAGATACCTAAATGAGACTAGCCTGCCAAATTCAGCTCCGCGTTGTCTGCAGCAGCTTCCTGCTTTCCTTGCTCACAAATGTAATGGGCACAAACGTTTCTGTTGGCGCCCCTATATAATACACCATCCATTCCGGATCATGGTGCGCGAGCATTTCACTGATGCAATCTGCCCGGTGACCCATGGGGTTGGAGCATTCATCCCAGTAAAACAACTCCACCCGGTAGTGCAGCTGTTGCTTCTGGTTGTTGATAGTTACCTCAACGGTTATCTCCTGTTTGCCCGGAAGCGGGGGAATAGGAATGACGATATGACTCATAGCGCTTATATTATACAATTGCTTCCACAAGAAGACTGCCATATCTGAAACAATATGCAATAATGTTATTTATGTATAAGTTTTTTATATAACTGTTCAGGGCTGGGCGTATAACGTCCGGAAACGAACAGTTATTCCTCAATAATCTTATATTTAGAATATGAAATTCCTCTCTTTACAACCATTTGTCCCTTCGGGAAAGGACTTCGAAAAGTCCAAACAATTATTCGTGGAGCTGGGGTTCAATATCAGCTTTGATGCGCCTGGTTATACCGGCTTCGAGAAAGACAGCTGCCGCTTTATTTTGCAGGACTACGATGCTCCCGGATTTGCTGAGAACTTTATGTTAACAGTCCGGGTTGACAACGTACAGGAATTCAGAAAGTATGTGATTGATAAAAAACTACCCGAGAAATTCGGCATACGCATTGGCGAAGTAGCACGCCAGCCTTACGGTATAGAAGTAAATATTATCGATATCGCAGGCGTTTGCTGGCACTTTGTCGAATAAGTCATTTGAATACAAAAATCCCCAATATGCATCAAGACGTAGCAGCATATAATAACTCAATGTCTCCTGCAGACAAAGTCATCTGCGATAAACTGGCAAAGGAGATCGATCAGCAGCTGAAAGGTGCAGAGAACAAGATCTGGCACCGGCATCCCGTTTGGTTCCTGAACGGTAATCCTATCGTTGGGTATAGTAAACTGAAAGATTCCGTACGCCTGTTGTTCTGGAGCGGACAATCCTTTGAAGAAGAAGGTCTGCAACCCGAAGGAAGCTTCAAAGCTGCCGAGGCGCGTTATACGGACCTAAAGCAGATAGATACTCAGCAGCTAAAACGCTGGCTGGAAAAGTCCGCAAAGATCCAGTGGGATTACAAGAACATTGTGAAACGTAAAGGAGTCCTCGAACGCTTGCTGTAATCACTCATCGTTCCCGCCTTTCATGATCACCATACGAAGGCGCTCTTCGTGCTCATCTCCCCATTGACCTAATGCCGCAATAACAGGGATTAAGGTCTTCCCGAAATCAGTCAGGCTATATTCCACCTTGGAGGGTGTTTGCGGATAGATGATCTTTGATACCAATTCATGCTCCTCCAGTTCTTTCAATTGTACATTCAACACCCGTCTCGATGCATCCTGAATTTTGCGCTGCAGCTCGCTCGGACGTTTATGCCCTTCGTTGATGAACCACAGCAAACGGATTTTCCACTTGCCGTATAACACTTCGCCGATCAGATCAAGACCGCAATTTAAGTTCAACGGTATTTTCTTCTGGTACATGACCAAAATTAGCCCTATGCCGTAAAATGAACAATAGGGGATTAATTTATCCCCCTGCAAATCCTTTATCCGTACTTGTTCTTGCTGGTCATACTACTGAATTTTGTTCTAAAATTAAGAACGATGAAACAGGAGTTTAATTTCAACAATGAACTGTCAGGCAAAATAGCACTGGTAACAGGCGGTACCAAAGGAGCAGGAAAAGCAATTGCTGCACGGCTGTTACAGGCCGGCGCCACTGTGATCATTACAGCACGCAATCAACCGGAAGAAGCGGATCAGCAACTGCATTTCATTGCTGCCGATCTGAGCACCTCAAAAGGAACAGAAAAAGTAGTTGAAGCAGTTTTGTCCGAACACGGCAAACTGGATATCCTTATCAACAATCTGGGCGGCTCAGAAACGCCTGGCGGAGGGTTTGCGGTGCTTACAGATCAGGATTGGGAAACAAGCCTCCAAACTAACCTCTTAGCGCCTGTTAGACTGGACAGAGCGTTTTTACCGCAAATGATCGCACATGGAAGCGGAGTAATTGTCCACATAGCCTCTATCCAGGCCAGGCTTCCTTTATACGACTCCACCTTACCTTACGCAGCCGCAAAAGCCGGGTTGATCAACTACAGCAAAAGCCTTTCCAACGAAGTGGCTTCTAAAGGTATCCGTGTGCTGACCGTTTCCCCTGGCTGGATCATGACCATGGCTGCTGAAAGGATGATGGAACGTATCGCCGAAAGTTCAAACATTACAATAGATCAGGCCACACAAAGCGTAATGGATGCACTGGGCGGCATACCTTACGGCCGGCCTGCCCAACCGAAAGAAGTGGCAGAGCTGGTAGGTTTTCTCGTTTCACCAAGAGCCGGCTACCTGACCGGTACAGAATATGTGATCGACGGGGGGACGATCCCTACTGTTTAATTCACTATGGATAAATCACATCACTTATCTTGACTTTATCATTATCGATAAAAAAAGGATCTGCAGGCATTCTGTAGATCCTTTTTCTTTCCAGTTTTTGTCATAACAGTGGCATCCACCTTCCAGGAAATAGGTGTAGATAGTCGTAGCTTCCCTGGGGTATACAACGTTAGGTGGTCCGAGAAAGGTTTTCAATTCTCCGGATGAATGGCCTGTGGCTGCAATTTTATTTGGCGTTAACATCGTCCGGTGACAAAGCCTTTCCATTTTTTTCATAGTATGTATTGGTTAAGAACAAACAGGAGAGTCAGATTGGATGGCGGGAAGGTAGACAAATTTCAAAGGAAAATATACATATTTATACTATCTTCACCCCGTTGTTAAACCACCGTTCACTCAAATCGGAAACGGCCTTATGAGTAATCCATTTAAAAAGATCTCCGATACATCAAAGGATACCGCCAAAAAATGGGACAATACAAGAACAGCACCTGCCGTGCAAACCATTACCTGTCCGCAGTGCGCTGCGCCCAGGCCGGTTAACACCAATATTGCTTCCTGCGCTTATTGCGGCTTCAGATTTATGGACCCAACGATTACGATAAAACCGCAATAACCCTGACATGAAAGCCGAATTAATAGCCCGATGGGATGCATTTCTTCAGAAAATGGACACCCGTTTTGAAGCATCTTTGCTGCAGGGAGAACAAGCCGTGCTGGACAGCCTGGAAGAAAATAATTACGATTATTACGCCTCCTTACGTACGCTTATGGCTATACGCTCCCAGGTAGATGCATCGCTGATCAGGAAAATTAATGATACCTGGCAGCAACAGGTAGAGCCCCTGATGAGGGCGGATGGCCACTACTGGGCGGATGAATCCTTTAAAGGCCACCAGGCTGCTGACGATATGCATGAGCGTATGAGCCTGTGGCAATACATAACGGAAGGCCGGCTGGCAGAAAAGTATTACGGGCATGCCATTCAGCTGATCAACCGTGATTTCTTTTGTACCCAATGTAATGCCCCCCTGCAGGTAAAGAAAGATTTTTTCATGGCGCAGTATGTTGCCTGCCATTACTGCGCAGCAGTGAACACCTTCGAGCCTGAAACAAAATATGTGACCCTCGGTTGGAATGTAGTAGACAGCATGTCCGCACTCTATGCGTTGCAGGAGTATGGGGAGATGCTGAAAGCCAGGTCTCTTAACCCGCTTGCCTATGAACAGGCAGTAAGAAAGTATTACGAAAAGTATTTTGACGAGCGCATCAAACTGCTGCCGCATACCGCCCATACCCGTGAACAGGATATCGAACGGAAAATAAAACAAACAATATAACATTATGGAAAAGATCAATGGAGTATCATTTGAAGAGTACGCAGCCGCTTGCGGAAACCTGGCGCAAGGTATGCCGGAAGAAACCCTGTTACAGATCCTGGGCCTTGAAAAACCTGTATGGGACGAAACACTGGATAAATGGAACGTACGCCTCGGTGATCTGATGACCGAAGACATGAACTACGCCACGAAATACGGTGAGCTGTTTGCCAACCCCAAAGCCGGCCGCTTTGCAGGCAATACTACCGCTGCTACCGCGGAAGAGCTCCTGCACCTGGCGCCCGACTTTGAAACTTATCAAAAGATCTTCTGGCATCAGTCTGTTGCCGCTGAGCATGGCGTTGACCCCGTATCAGTACTGGAAAGCTATGGTATCGACATCGGTAAATGGGGCGTACTGAACATGCATTACATCAGCTACCAGAATAGCCTGCTCGATCATACGAAGCCTGATTACGCAGAGAAGTTTGCACACTTCACACAGTTGCAGGACAAATGGCGCAATCACTTTGAAGATCACTACGCAGATCAAAAGAGCGATCTTTCAGGAGACATAAACTTTTAATCATGGGTTTACTGGACGCCGCCAAAGAACAATTCCGGTCTGTTATCACCTGGAACGACCCGCAGGAGTGGCAG
>Ga0209758_1000464_pt1 | contig 67077 bp, 66 predicted proteins | sample AraplaMF_Col_mMF_FD_184258 | JGI IMG/M metagenome (GOLD analysis project Ga0209758, IMG submission 184258) | Arabidopsis root microbial communities from the University of North Carolina, USA - plate scrape MF_Col_mMF (SPAdes) (version 2) | ecosystem: Host-associated > Plants > Roots > Endosphere... | reverse complement strand
GTTGGCGTTCGGCAGCGTTTCGCCGTAAAGACCGACGGCAAGGATCGCCAAGGGGTGGCGCGCCTCGTCGAGCCGCAGCCCTTCGATATAGGGCCAGGGCAGCGCCTGGAAAAAGCCGTTCTGGCCCGGCATTTCCTCCGGCCGCACCACGGTTTCGAAGGCGACGTACTTGGCGCTGCCGAGCGGCTCGACCTGGTCGAGAAGCGCGGAAAGCGGGAAGCCGATCCACGGGATCACCATCGACCAGCCCTCGACGCAACGCATCCGGTAGGTGCGCTCCTCGAGGTTCATCTTCATCAGTTCCTCGAGCCCGAATTGCTTCGGCTTGCCAACCATGCCGTCCACCTTGACCGACCAGGGCGTTGGCTTGAAGTTGCCGGAATTGGCGGCAGGATCCTCCTTGTTGACGCCGAACTCGTAGAAATTGTTGTAGGTGGTGACCGCTTCCTTCGGCGTCAGCGTCTCGTCCAGCTTGTAGGCGCTCGGATTGGCTGTCAGCGGCGCGGCGAAAGCGCTGTCGGCACCCGCAAAGGCAAGCCCGGCCGCGGCCGCAGCGCCCATAAAATTCCGGCGTGACATGTAGATGTCGCGGGGAGTGATTTCGGAAGCCGCGATATGCGGCGGACGATAGGCGGGCATGTGGGGATCTCCTCTGCGGCAGCGTGTGCCTTCCTCATCCTATACGTAACGCGGAACCGAAAGGTTTCACAGCAGCGCCGGGATTGTGCCGGACCACGTTTGCGTGAAAAACCGAAGGTTTGCGGATGGAAATGCGATCGATGGAACCCCATTTCCGATTATTCAGTTCTCATCATAGGGCCGTTCGCCCGACAGGAGGAGATTTCAGATGGCCGCACGCACATGGGATGCCGCAAGCCAGGACGCCTTTGCCGGTCGCGCCGAGAGATTGCGCCGCCTGCGCCGTCTTTCGGGCATTGCGAGGCTGATGGATACGGCGATCGGCATTCCCGGCACCCGCATTCGTTTCGGCGCCGATTCCGTCTTCGGCCTCATCCCGCTCGTAGGCGATGCGGGCGGCGCGCTGGTCGGCCTCTACATCGTCAACGAAGCACGCAAGCTCGGCCTGCCACCCGCAAAGCTCACCCGGATGCTCGGCAATATCGCCGCCGATTCCATCGTCGGCAGCGTACCGCTTGCGGGCGACGTCTTCGACCTCTTCTTCAAGTCGCACCGCCGCAACGTCCAGATGATCCTCGACCATTTCGGCATTCATCCCGACGAACTGCGGGAGAGGTGATGCAGCCCCGTCCGACGGCCGGTCTTGCCAACCGTACCGCTTTGGCCTGTCATGATAGTGACACTCCGAGCACTTTGCGTTAGGAAAGCCGCAAAACCACGGGCTTTTGCGCGCGTCTCCGGAAAGCGGTAGACTGTGCCGGCCCGAACAAGAGATCGAGGACAACACCATGCCAGCTTACCGCTCGAGAACCACGACCCATGGCCGTAACATGGCAGGCGCGCGCGGGCTTTGGCGCGCGACCGGCATGAAGGACAGCGATTTCGGCAAGCCGATCATCGCGGTGGTCAACTCGTTTACCCAGTTCGTGCCCGGCCACGTGCACCTGAAGGACCTCGGCCAGCTCGTCGCCCGCGAGATCGAAGCGGCTGGCGGCGTCGCCAAGGAATTCAACACGATCGCCGTCGACGACGGCATCGCCATGGGCCATGACGGCATGCTCTATTCTCTGCCGTCGCGCGAAATCATCGCCGACTCGGTCGAATACATGGTCAACGCCCACTGCGCCGACGCCATGGTCTGCATCTCCAATTGCGACAAAATCACCCCCGGCATGCTCAACGCCGCGATGCGCCTCAACATCCCGGCCGTATTCGTTTCGGGCGGCCCGATGGAAGCCGGCAAGGTCGTGCTGAAGGGCAAGACCCATTCGCTCGACCTGATCGACGCAATGGTCGCCGCCGCCGACGACAAGATGAGCGACGAGGACGTCAAGGTCATCGAGCGCTCGGCCTGTCCGACCTGCGGTTCGTGCTCGGGCATGTTCACCGCCAATTCGATGAACTGCCTGACCGAGGCGCTCGGCCTGTCGCTGCCCGGCAACGGCTCGACGCTCGCCACCCATGCGGACCGCAAGCGCCTGTTCGTCGAGGCCGGCCACCTGATCGTCGATCTCGCCCGCCGCCATTACGAGCAGGAAGATTTTTCGGTCCTGCCGCGTTCGATCGCCACCAAGCAGGCCTTCGAAAACGCCATGGCGCTCGATATCGCCATGGGCGGCTCGACCAATACGGTTCTGCACATCCTCGCCGCCGCCTACGAAGGCGAGGTCGATTTCACCCTCGACGATATCGACCGGCTGTCGCGCCAGGTGCCCTGCCTCTCCAAGGTCGCGCCGGCCAAGGCCGACGTGCATATGGAAGACGTCCACCGCGCCGGCGGCATCATGTCGATCCTCGGCGAACTGGACAAGGGTGGGCTGCTCAACCGTGATTGCTACACCGTCCATGCCGAAACGCTGGGTGATGCCATTGATCGTTGGGACATCACCCGCACCAACAGCGAAACCGTCCGCAACTTCTTCCGCGCCGCTCCGGGCGGTATCCCGACCCAGGTCGCCTTCAGCCAGGATGCGCGCTGGGACGAACTCGACACCGACCGCGAGGCGGGCGTCATCCGCTCGGTCGAACATCCGTTCTCCAAGGATGGCGGCCTGGCAGTCCTCACGGGCAATATCGCCGTCGATGGCTGCATCGTGAAGACCGCCGGCGTCGACGACTCGATCCTGAAATTCACCGGCCCGGCCCGCGTTTTCGAAAGCCAGGATGCCGCGGTCAAGGCAATCCTCTCCAACGAGATCGTCGCCGGCGACGTCGTCGTCATCATCTACGAAGGCCCGAAGGGCGGCCCGGGCATGCAGGAAATGCTCTACCCGACCAGCTACCTGAAGTCGAAGGGCCTCGGAAAGGCCTGCGCTCTCATCACCGACGGCCGTTTCTCCGGCGGCACCTCGGGCCTGTCGATCGGCCATGCTTCTCCGGAAGCGGCCAATGGCGGCACGATCGGCCTCGTTCGCGAAGGCGACAAGATCGAGATCGACATCCCGAACCGCACGATCAACCTGGCGGTCTCGGAAGCCGAACTCGCCGAGCGCCGCAAAGAGCAGGACGCTTTCGGCTGGAAGCCGTCGCAGCCCCGCAAGCGCAATGTCACCACGGCACTCAAGGCCTATGCCGCATTTGCCGCGAGCGCAGACAAGGGCGCCGTGCGCATCCTGCCGGAGTAACGGATTAAGGCCAATCGCCAATTTAATGATCGAAAGCGCCGTCAGGTTCTCCTGGCGGCGCTTTATGTTATGCTGACATTTCCGCGTCCAAGGGATGAGAAATGTCCGAGCTTCATCGCATCACCGTTGATCCGCATATCTGTTCGGGACGTCCGACGATTCGCGGCCTGCGCATCCGGGTGAAAGATGTCCTGCAGTTGCTCGCTTCAGGGGCAACTCACGAAGAAATTCTGGAGGACTATCCGCTGTTGGAAGCGTTGGACATCGTTGCGGCTTTGGAATATGCCGCGCGCCAAAGCGATCATACCGTGCTGCGCGTCGCCTGATGCGTTTTTTGGTGGATGCGCAGCTACCTCCGGCTCTCGCCCGTTGGCTAACTGAGCAGGGGCATGAGGCCGAGCACGTCATCGATTGCGGCCTACAGTCGGCTCCCGACCTCGAAATATGGGATTTCGCCGAAGCCTTCGACGCGGTGGTCATCACCAAGGATGAGGATTTCGCTCAGCGCAAGGCGCTTTTGCAGTCAGGGCCGTCCATCGTCTGGATCCGCCTGCCGAATGCCCGCCGCCGCGATTTGCTCGCTTGGTTTGAGAAGGCCTTGCCGGAGATCATCAACGCGCTGGAACGCGGCGAGCCGCTTGTCGAAGTTTTGTGATCGAGCTTTATGCTCGCCTCACAACGGCCGATCCAAATTCTTGTAAGCCTCATCCAGCTGCTTCAGCCGATCGCCATACGCCGCCCTGATGCATTCCACATCCTCACCGCAGGACTGGCGTTTTTTCAGCCAGGCGCTCTGCTCGTCCTGCAGCTTGCCGCGGTTGCCCATCGCCATCAGGCTCGTCAGGATGTCGAACGTCGTCACCATCTTCACGTCGGCATCGTTGAGCGTGCGCGTATCGCAGATCACCTTCTCGTCGGCGGCAAGATTGGCCCGGTCGCAATCGAAGCTCGCAGCCGATGCGGTCCGGGGAAAGGCTGTTGCCGTCAGGCCGAGAAGAAGGCCGCTGAGGGCGATGGCGGGGATAAGATGTCTCATGGCTGCACTCCTGATCTCGATGCGCAACGCCTGGAGATCAGGTGAGTTCCAGAAGGCTCCAGAGCGCGAAGACGAAACAACAGATCCATACGCCCAGGATGAAGGCGAAGCCGGTGCGGCTCACCGGGCGCTCCGCCCAGCGCTCCGCCTCCTGACGGAACTCGCCCATCAGTGGCTCCGGTATCAGTCTCACCGCGAGCACGATGCCGAGCGGCACGATCAGCAGATCGTCGAGATAACCGAGCACGGGAATGAAATCCGGAATGAGGTCGATCGGCGACAGCGCATAGGCAGCAACCGAGCCCGCCACCAGCTTCGCATGCCATGGCACGCGGCGGTCGCGCGCAGCGAGCCAGAGCGCCAGAACGTCGCGTTTCAGCCGTTTCGCCCAGCCTTTCGCCTTTGCCAACCAGGTCATGTCTTTCTCCGCGTATCGGCCCTATATAGGGTGAAAACCTTGACGGTTTTCGCCATGGTTTCCGTTGTTCCGCCACCTTTTCTTTCTAGCGTCCCGCGCTACAAATCGATCCGGATTTTCTGAAAATGAGGACTTACATGCTGACCATGCTGAAGCGCGTGTCGACCGGCCTTCTCGCCCTTGCTCTCCTGATGCCCGTGTCGGCAGTCGCGCAGGAAAAGGTCGTGCCGCAGAGCCGTCAGGAAATGCAGCTTTCCTTCTCGCCGCTGGTCAAGCAGACGGCCGGCGCCGTCGTCAACGTCTATGCCGAGCGCGTCGTGCAGCGCCTCAATCCCTTTGCCGGCGACCCCTTCTTCGAACAGTTCTTCGGCCAGCGCATGCCGAACCGCTCGGAAAAGCAGTCGTCGCTGGGCTCCGGCGTCATCCTTGCTGCAGACGGGCTGGTCGTCACCAACAACCACGTCATCGAAGGCGCCGACGATATCAAGATCGCACTCGCCGATGGCCGCGAATTCCCCTGCGACGTGGTGCTGAAGGATGAGAGCGTCGATCTCGCCGTCCTCAGGATCAAGTCGAAGGAACATTTCCCCGTCCTGCCGGTCGCCGATTCCGACCGTGTCGAAGTCGGCGATCTGGTGCTCGCGATCGGCAATCCGTTCGGCGTCGGCCAGACGGTGACGAGCGGCATCGTTTCGGCGCTTGCCCGCAACCAGGTCACGACCGGCGATTTCGGCTTCTTCATCCAGACCGACGCGTCGATCAATCCGGGCAATTCCGGCGGCGCGCTGATGAACATGAACGGCGAGCTGATCGGCATCAACACCGCGATCTTTTCGCGCGGCGGCGGTTCCAACGGCATCGGTTTCGCGATTCCGGCCAATCTCGTGAAGGTCTTCCTCGCCGCCGCTTCCCAGGGCAAGACCAGCTTCGAACGTCCCTTCGTCGGCGCGAGCTTCGACGCGGTCAATTCGGATGTCGCCGAGGCGCTCGGCCTCAAGACTGCCCGTGGCGCGCTGGTGACCCGCGTCGTCGAAGGCGGACCGGCGGACAAGGCAGGCCTCAAGCCCGGCGAAGTGGTGATTGCCGTCAACGGCATTCCCGTCGAACATCCCGATGCGCTCGGTTATCGCCTCACCACCGCCGGCCTCGGCAAGCAGGCGGAACTGACCGTCCAGACCAGTGACGGCCAGCGAAAGCTCAATCTCGCTCTCAACACCGCGCCCGAAACCACGCCCCGTGACGAGCGGCTGGTCGAGGGCCGCAATCCCTTCGCGGGCCTCAGGATCGCCAATCTCTCGCCGAAGCTTGCGACGGAGATGCACATTCCGGCCGAAAAGAGCGGCGTGATCGTGACCGACGTAACGCGCAACTCTCCCGCCGCCCGCCTGGGCTTCCAGCCGAAGGACATTCTGATCTCGCTGAACGGCACTGCCGTCACCACCACCAAGGGCATGGAGACGATGCTGAACGACGATCCGGGTTTCTGGCGGGTCGAGATCGAGCGGGACGGCCAGCGCATCAGGCAGTTCTTTCGATGAGCGGCGATCTCTTCGCGCCGAAGGTTCCCGACGAGGTCGCCAACCGGCGGCCGCTCGCCGATCGCCTGCGGCCGAAGTCGCTGGCCGAAGTCACCGGCCAGCCGCACCTGACCGGCGAGGACGGCGCGCTGCGGCGGATGATCGACAGTGGCTCGCTCGGTTCGATGATCTTCTGGGGGCCGCCCGGCACCGGCAAGACAACGGTGGCGCGGCTGCTGTCCGGCGAGGCGGGGCTCGCCTTCGAGCAGATTTCGGCGATCTTTTCCGGCGTCGCGGACCTGAAGAAGGTGTTCGAGACGGCGCGCCTGCGCCGCATGGACGGCCGCCAGACGCTGCTTTTCGTCGACGAGATCCATCGCTTCAACCGCGCCCAGCAGGACAGTTTCCTGCCCGTCATGGAGGACGGCACCGTCATCCTGGTCGGCGCCACGACCGAAAACCCGAGTTTCGAACTCAACGCCGCTCTCCTGTCGCGGGCCCGGGTCCTGACCTTCCGCAGCCATGACGAGGAAAGCCTGAGCGAGCTTCTCACCCGCGCCGAACAGGCCGAAGGCAAGCCGCTGCCGCTCGACGAGGATGCGCGGGCAAGCCTGATCCGCATGGCCGATGGCGACGGCCGGGCCGTGCTGACGCTTGCCGAAGAGGTCTGGCGCGCTGCAAGGGCAGGGGAGGTTTTTGATACGACGGGCCTCACCCAGATCGTCCAGCGCCGTGCACCGGTCTATGACAAGGCCCAGGACGGGCACTACAATCTGATCTCGGCGCTCCACAAGTCGGTGCGCGGTTCCGATCCCGATGCGGCGCTCTATTACCTGGCGCGCATGTTCGATGCCGGCGAGGATCCCCTTTATCTCGGCCGCCGGCTGGTCCGCATGGCGATCGAGGATATCGGCCTTGCCGACCCGCAGGCGCTGGTCGTCTGCAATGCGGCCAAGGACGCCTATGATTATCTCGGTTCGCCGGAAGGCGAGCTCGCCTTCGCGCAGGCCTGCGTCTATCTGGCGACCGCGCCGAAATCCAATGCTGTCTATAACGCCTTCAAGGCCGCCACCCGGGCCGCCAAGGAAAACGGCTCGCTGCTGCCGCCCAAGCACATCCTCAACGCGCCGACGAAGCTGATGAAGGGCGAGGGATATGGCGAAGGCTACCGTTACGACCACGACGAGCCGGACGCCTTTTCAGGTCAGGATTATTTTCCGGAAAAGATGGGCCGGCAGACGTTTTACGATCCGCCGGAGCGCGGTTTCGAGCGCGACATCCGCAAGCGGCTCGACTGGTGGGCCAAGCTTCGGAAAGAACGGAACGCGAAGTGAAATTCTTTCAAGAGCCGGTCAGGACGCCTGCTTCTGAGCCACGATATTGGCTGGCGCGCCAATCAGTTTGACTGAGGATTCGGCGAGACCGTGATGGCCTTCCATATCGACGATCACGTGCCAATGACCCGGTTCCGGGATGACTAGGCGGATGGGGGAACGTTTGGCGACCCCGCCGACATATTTGAAATCGAGCAGTTCGGTAAAGCGCTGGAAATTGGCGGCATTCATCAGGCGTACGTTATTCACCGCATTCAACGTCACCTCGATTGCCGTCCCCGCGCGCTGCGGTTTCAGATCGTAATGAGTAAAGCGGAAATTCGGAACGGCCATTCCTGCCTCATCAATGCCAACATAGAAGTTCATCAATCTTAACGACACGTCGTTAACGAATGGTGGAACATTGCGGTTACCTATGTGTTTAGCACTTTGAACAGCAGCTTCAGTGCCGGCACAGTCCCCATGCCGCGCCGAAGACAACAGGCGGCTTTCGTCCCCTGCAGCCGCCGTACAACAATAAATTTTTGACCTCCAATCCAACTGTCCCGCCGCTTCCTCGCGGCGGGATTTTCTTTTGCGCGAGACGTTTGCGGATCGCGCTGTCGGCGCCGGCTTGCCGTCGGCGGTCCTGGGCGGCAGGACCAATGCCCCGGCTGGGCGGAGGTCAAGAAGTGGCCTCGGTCCCTCTGTAGGACGCCGGCTGCAAGCCGGCATCGTCTCTGTTTTTCAAATGCTTGTTCGCGTTTTGGATTCTAATTTAGAAATACTTGAATCAATTTCGGAGGCTTTCGCGCTCGATCTGGGTTTCCCGGTCGAGCTGGACGGTCAGCGCCAGCACCGTCTCGCAGGTCGGTGTCGGCACGCCGGCGAGCTTTCCGAGCGCCACCACCATGCCGGTCAGGGACATGATTTCCAGAGCCTTGCCGGCAAGCAGGTCCTGCAGCATCGAGGTCCGGACCGGGCCGAAACCGCTTGACCGGTTGAGCTGTTCGTCGACGCTTCCGCTGAAGACCGCGCCGAGCGCTTCGCCGACGGCCCTGGTTTCGGTCATCACCTTGCCGACCTGTGCGACCAGAAGCGGATTGTTCATGATGCTGTCCATCCGGCCGCGGGTCAGCGCGCTGATCGGATTGTAGGCGGCATTGCCCATCAGCTTGGTCCAGATCGCGTCCCGGATGCGCTGGGTCGGCAGGATGTTGAGGCCGGCCCGGCCGAGAAGTTCCGAAATCGATGCGAGGTCCTGCGACAGCTCGCCGGAGGGCTCGCCAAGGAAGAAACGGCCGTCGCCGTTGAGGCGGATGGTGCCGGGCTCGATGACCTCGGCCCCCTGATAGGCGACGCAACCGATCACCCTTTCCGGCCCGACCAGCCGCCACAGCCTGCCGTCGGGATCGAGCTCGGAAAGCTGGCGTTCCGCATGTCCGCTTTCCACGTCTCCATGGAAATACCACCACGGTATGCCGTTGAGGATCATGATCACCCGCGTGCCGTCCTTGAGGAGGCTCGCAAGCCCCTCGGCCGCATCGGCGAGCTGATGGCCCTTGAGGCCGGTGATGACAAGATCCTGCTTCGGCAGTTCCGACGGATCGCTGGTGGCGGCGACACGCGCATTGAGCGGCGCGGCATCACCGTTCCGCTCGACGGTCAGGCCTTTTTCGCGGATCGCGGCAAGATGGGCGCCGCGGGCCACGACGGAGACGTTCGCCTCGGTGCCGAGCCCGCTCGCGATCCTCGCGGCAAACGTGCCGCCGAGGGCGCCCGCGCCGTAGATGCAGATATTCCTGATGGTCATGAAATCCTCGCGGCACCCTGTTGCAGTGCGGCAGGTTTAGGACATCTTCGGCGCTCAGGCGAACGAGTTTTTGTGATGGATCAATGGGCCCAGCTGGCGGACACGAGCTCTGTCCGGCGAAGCTCGTCGATCGCAGTGACGGCGTCCTCCACCGACCAGCCGGCTTTGACGGCAGCGGCGATCATCTTGATCTCCGCCTCCTCTTCGAGCGCAAGAAAGAGCGGTTCGAGAGCCTCCTGAACGGTGAGGATATGTTCATCGGGGGCGGCGATGGACGTACGTGCAGCGGACGTAGACATGATACGCTGGGCTCCTCTCTCTTTTGTGATCGAATCCTCACAATTGCTCTGAACGAAAAAAGTTCCACGCAACTTGTGGAAAATTTCGTTCAGCCGCTTTCTGCGCGGCGGAGCTTGTTCTTTCGCCAAGCCTCTGCCTTGTTGCCCAGCTAAAATACATGTGATTCGGGTGCCACCAGGCCGCCCGGCCGGCGGGTGCCGATGCCAAGGAGATTGCGATGACGGACGGCAAGAAATACCAGATTACCGAAATGCGGCCGAAGATCACCGTGATTGGTGTCGGCGGCGGCGGCGGCAACGCCATCAACAACATGATCGCCGAGGAGCTGGAGGGCGTCGACTTCATCGCTGCCAACACCGATGCCCAGGTTCTGGCGACCTCCAAGGCCTCCCGCCGCATCCAGCTCGGCGCCCACGTGACCGAAGGCCTCGGCGCCGGCTCGCTGCCGGAAATCGGCCGCGCTGCGGCGGAAGAATCGATCGACGAGATCATGGATCACCTGTCCGGCTCGCATATGTGCTTCGTCACCGCCGGCATGGGCGGCGGCACCGGCACCGGTGCCGCGCCGATCATCGCCCAGGCCGCCCGCAATGCCGGCATCCTGACCGTCGGCGTCGTCACCAAGCCGTTCACCTTCGAAGGCAACCGCCGCATGAAGACGGCCGATGCCGGCATCGAGGAACTGCGCCGTGCCGCCGATACCGTCATCGTCATCCCCAACCAGAACCTTTTCCGCATCGCCGATGCCAAGACCACCTTCGCCGACGCCTTCATGACCGCCGACAAGGTCCTGTTTGCCGGTGTCGGCTGCATCACCGACCTGATCGTCAAGGAAGGCCTCATCAACCTCGATTTCGCCGACGTGAAATCGGTGATGAAGGGCATGGGCCGGGCGATGATGGGCACCGGCGAGGCCTCCGGCGACGGCCGCGCGCTGCTCGCGGCGGAAGCTGCGATCGCCAACCCGCTGCTCGACGACATCTCGATGAAGGGTGCAAAGGGCGTGCTGATCTCGATCTCCGGCGGTTCCGACATGACCCTGTTCGAGGTGGACGAGGCCGCAAGCCGCATCCGCGACGAGGTCATGGATGATGCCGATATCGTCGTCGGCGCGATCTTCGACCGCAGTCTCGACGGCAAGTTCCGCGTCTCGGTCGTCGCCACCGGCCTCGACGGCGGCGAAGCGGGTGTTGCTCCGGGCACTCCGGCCGACATGCAGCCTTACCAGCGCACGCTGCAGTAACGTCCGACGCCTCTGGGCGGAGCCTGTTCCGATCAGAACCTTCCGGCGGTTGTGCTGCCGGAAGGTTTTTTCTTTTGCCCCCACCGTCTTCCCTTTGTCATCCGTCGCGGATATAGCTCGCCGCCCAACCGACGATTGAGAGGAGACGAGCATGGATGCGACTGATGTCGGCGCCCATTGGGAGGGCAATGCCGAGACCTGGACGATCTATTCGCGGGCGGGTTACGACAAATATCGCGATGCGCTGAACACCCCGGCCTTTCTCGATATGCTGCCGCCCGTCGCCGGGCTGAAAGGCCTCGATCTCGGCTGCGGCGAGGGTACCAATACCCGCGAAGTCGCGCGGCGCGGGGCGGAAATGACCGGGCTCGACATCGCCCCGACCTTCATCCGCTACGCCCGCGAGACCGAGGCCGCCGATCCGCTCGGCATCGATTACGTGCTCGGCGACGGCCAGGTGATCGACTTCCCGGACGACAGCTTCGATTTCGTGACCGCCTTCATGTCGATGATGGACATGGCCGACCAGCGCGAGGTGCTGAAGGGCATTTACCGGGTGCTGAAGCCCGGCGGCTTCCTGCAGTTTTCGATCCTGCATCCCTGCTTCGTGCCACCGACGCGCAAGAACATCCGCGACGAGACCGGCGAGGCGGTGGCGGTGCAGATCGCCGACTATTTCGACGAGGCGGACCGGATCGATCGCTGGCTGTTTTCGGAAATTCCGGCCGAGGAGCGGGCCGGGCTGACGCCTTTTTCGGTGCCGCGTTTCCACCGGACGCTGACCACCTGGGTGTCGATGATCATCGAGGCCGGACTGGTGATCGAGGCCTTCGGCGAGCCGATGGCGTCGGAAGAGGTGGCGCTGGCGGAACCGGTCGTCGCCGATACCCGCGTTGCGCCGATCTTCCTGCATATCCGGGCCGGCAAGCCTTGAGATACGAAAAGAGCGACCGCATGCTCTGCGGCCGCTCGTTGTCATCATTCGACGATCAGTAGCGCGCCGAAACAAGCAGGTCTTCTTCCTCGTCCCGCTGACGGCCGCCCAGTGCGGCGGCTGCGCACGAGATGAACGCGCCGACGAGCAGCGACAGCGAGCCGACCAGGGCGGTGGCGGCGGCTGCCTTGCGCGCTTCGTCCGTGGCCTTCTGGGCGGCGACCTTGGCGTCTTCGATCCGCTTCAGGACCGCATCGACGCGGGCCCGGGCATCCTGCGGCGAAAGCCCGGTGCGGGCAGCGACGATGGTTGCAAGGTAGGCCTTGTCGTCTTCCGGCACGCCGCCGTTCACGGCGCCATTGAGAAGAATGCGCGACACTTCCGCGGTTGCTGCCCTATCGTCGTTCTGGGCACGCGCCTGCGCCTGCTGCGGACGCAGGAGCGCATCGGTGAAGTAGGACGTCGCCATGTCGATGCCGCCCGAGGACGAATTGCCCGCCGATGAAGTGTCGGAAGAGGCGGCTGCCGCTGCCGATCCCGCAACGCCGGCAGTCGCCGCCGCCGAACCCACCGCCTGCGCGCCGGCGCCGGCAAGCGAACCGAGCGAAGAGGCGAGGAAGCCCGCCACGAACACCGTCGCCACGGCCCAGGATACGAAACCGTGGGCGGTATCGCGGAAGAACACCTCGTCGGTATGGACGGCGGCCCATTTGGTGCGCAGCCGGCCGGTCAGATAGCCGCCCAGCGCGGCCGAAAGCCATTGCACCACCACCAGCCAGATCGCCGCGCTGATGCCGACCGTCGCGGCCGAACTGCTTTCACCCGACCAGGGAGAGATCATGGTGAGGCCAAGGCCGGAGCCGAAAAGAATGAGGATGAGGCTGATGCCGATGGCGGCCACCGCGCCGCCGAAGATCGGCCCCCATGCGATCGCGGATCTTGACGATTCCACCGGAGTTGCGACCGCGGAGCCCGCGGATGAAATGGGCATGTTTACCTCCTCAGCGCATGAAGAGGACGAGAAGGATGACGATCGGTAGTGGGATGCCGAGAAGCCAGAGCAGAATGCCGCGTCCCATGGTGAACCTCCTGAAAGATAACGGTTTGTTGATCTTGATTGCGTCCTTCCAACACGCCGGATGACCATTGGTTCCTGTGGCTCGGATATTTGCCGGTTTTCACCTCCTGGGGTTGGTTCGCAAGCCGTCTTCGCTCGGTGGGGTAGGGGAAAGGACACGCCTTGTCGTTCACGCGCGATCTCTCGCCGTGGTATGGATCATGGTTCGGACGGGGCGCTGAAAGCTGCCTCTTAAGTTAGTTTATAGGTGACACCTCTCAGCGCCCCGTTCGGCGGTTTATGCCCGCGACTGCGGTCCCTCTGCCGTGGCTTTCCCGGACGGAATGTCGCCGCCGGTTGCTCCGATTCCCTCGGGTTAAACCCGAGGGTCGGTCGGACTTCAGGAATCCGGCGAAACCATCCGGGTCGACCACCCTGTGTGCCGCACAGGCACGCCCGGCGCGCTCTTTCGGGCATCAAGAGACGAAGGCTCGGTCCGTTTGCCTCCATCTCTCCCCGTGTCGCCGGAGGGAGACCATTTTCCGCGAACCCCGGATGGAAGGACTTACGTCGTTTCCTCCCACTCGGCGCCGGTTCCGCCTCGCCGCAACGCCTTGCGGTGTATCCGCGACGGAACGGGGGGATTGTAGGCATGGGTTGGGAGGGCGGGGATGAAGTGGAGGTTAAGTGTTTGACGGAGCTGAGAGGGAGGTGCCGAATATACCCGGATAGGGTGGTGCCTGGAGGGTGGATCCTCGGGTCGAGCCCGAGGATGACGACCTGAGAGCCCGAGGATCACGGAGGAAGGGGCGGAGCACACCACCCATCGGCGTCATCCTCGGGCTAAACCCGAGGATCCATCCGCGATGCGCCCGCAGAGAGCCGTTGGTGGCGGTTCCGCTTCGTCCTCGGGGGGCGAGAGCCTGCTCCCGACACTGTTACACTTGTTGATCGCGTATCTCGCCGCCGCGGCCTGCGGGTTAAGAGAGTGTTTATAAATTCGTGAAAAATGAAGGGATATCTGCCGGTGGTCCGGGCCTGAGGGGCTTGGGTGGGATGACTGTGGCTGCCGGGCGATGCGTAACCTTTTGAGTAACCGCCTGCATGTGTTCGAGACGCGGGCGTCTGTACGGAGTAACCAAGATCATGAACAAGAAGCCATTCGCCCTGGCGATCTTCGCCGCATTCGCCGCCACGCCCCTCTGGGCCGCCGACCTCACCTCCTATTCGGAACCGCCGACCTATAACGAGCCAGCAGGTGCGCCGAAGGCTGGCTGGGGTGGCGCTTATGTGGGTGCCGATCTCGGCATGGCATCCCGCAAGCTGAACCCGTTCGATGGCGACAAGGGCCTCCTTCTCGGCGTTCACGGCGGCTACAACATGGACCTCGATTCCGGCGTCGTCGGCGGCGAAATCGAAGCCTCGCATCTCGGCAACACGGAAAGCCGCGTCCCCAGCGGCAAGATCACCGAAAAGGGCCGCGTCGCCGCCAAGGCCAAGGCCGGCGTCGGCTTCAACCAGACCCTCGTCTACGGCACCGCCGGCGTCGCGCTGACCAGCTTCGGCGGCAAGAACGGCACGTCCGGTCCGGACGGCTGGAAGCCGGGTTATGTTCTGGGCGCCGGCGTCGAGCAGAAGCTCACCGACAACCTCTCGGCCCGCTTCGAATACAACTACACCATGACCAACGACGTCCGCAGCTCGGCGGGCGGTGCCAGCTCGCGCACCGACGTGGTCGACCAGACGCTCAAGGCCGGCGTGAACTACAAGTTCTAGGATTTGGGGTAGGGGCGCCAAGGCGCCCCTACCAGCACGATTCATGATTGAGCTCGCGTTGAGATCATGATTTTCCAACCTCTTCCGCCATGGGAGAGGTCAGGTGCAGGACTTGCCGCCGAGCATGTCTCACCGTCCGGAGACCGCGATGGTCGCGTGCCGCGACGCTCCTCCGATCAGATTGCACCGTCATAAGCGATGTACGTCATCATCCCCGTGGCCATGTGGTACAGTTGGTGGCAGTGAAGCGGCCAGCGCCCGGGATTGACGGTGTCGAACTCCACCGCAACCTCGGCCATGGGCGTCAGCAGGACTGTGTCGCGAACGGCTCCCCCGATACGCTCCCCGTTGATGCCGACCACCTGGAAATGATGCCCATGCAGATGCATCGGATGCGCCATCATCGACATGTTGCGCATGGTCAGGCGCACCCGTTTCTCCCTGCCGACATTCAGAGGCGCGGATGGGGAAATGCTCCAGACGTAGGCCGCCATGTCACCGGTCAGCGTGATCGCGTACTGATGGTCAGGCGATCTCGCCGCAAGAGGTGCGGCGGCCCTGAGCTGCCGCTCCAGGCTGAGATCGAGAACAGGACCAGCCTCGGAGGCTTTGGCGGCGATTTTCCCCACGGCCGCATCGCTGGTCGCCAGGACGATCCCGGTGCGCTCCCTTGCGCCTTCGCGCAGCGCCAGTATCGGATAGGCGCCGGAACCGGCGGGAAGCTGCAGCCGGATGTCGAGGCGCTGGCCCATCGCGATCGGGAAGCGGTGGGACGGCAGGGGCTCGATATCGATGCCGTCCACGGCGACGAGGCTGCCGACGACCTGCCCGGTGTCGATCGTGAAGGCTGTCGCCGTTGCCCCGTTGATGATCCGCAAGCGCACGCGGCCGTTCTTCTCGACCCTGACGACCTCGGGATCGTCCAGGGTGCGGTCGTTGGCGAGATAGGCATCATATTCGATGTCGTTGAGATCCATAGCCGACATCCCGGCCATCGGCATGTTCGTCATCGGCATGCCGGACATCGGCATCTGATGGCCCTGCATGTTCGTCATCGCCTGCATCATGCCCTGGTGGCCGGAGCGCATGGCGCGATGCCCGGAGCCGCCGCCCTGCAAGCCTTGAAGCAGTTCCTCGGGGGACTTGAAGGAGAAGTCATGCAGCAGGATCACCACCTCCTGTTCGTCCCGGGCGCGATCCTCGGCGGTACGGACGATCAGCGGGGCGGCGAGCAGGCTTTGCTCCTGCAGGGTATGCGCATGCATCCAATGGGTGCCGCCGGAACCGACGGGAAACCGGTAGTCGCGCGCTTGCCTGCCGGCCAGCAGCGCGGCCGGGTTATCAGGCACGCCATCCATGCTCCACGGCGGCGACAGGCCATGCCAGTGAATGAGCGTGTTCTCGGATGTCTCGTTTGAAAGGCGGACGTCGAAGTCGGTGCCGGCATCCAGAACGAGGCCGGGCTTGCCGCTTCGGTCGGCAAGGCCAAATACCGTGGCGGCCCTGCCGTTGACCTCCAGGGTTCTCTTCCCGATGACGAGATCCGTGCGCGCGGGATTTGCGAGCGAGCGGTCGGAATTGAAGATGGGCGAGACGGCTGCCGCACCCGCGGCGAGCGTCTTCAAAAATTGACGACGATACATGATATGCCTTTCGATCTTGTCGGCGTACCGACAGCGCTGATGAAGAATCTGGTCCGCCGGCAGGCGGAGCTTTCGTCAGGCAGCGGATCGCGGAGGCTCGAAGTCAGGCGAGGGGGCCAGCCCGCTCAGATGGTCCTGCAGGTCGATCGCCCGGGTGGACTGGGTCGTCATCTCCGATGACGCGCTCGAGGAGGGAAGGAGGAGAATACAGACTGCGCAGACACTGCTGCAGCAGGCCATATCGCCACGCGTCATCTTTTCAGAACGATGGTCGCCGTGGTGGGGATGGTCGATCGATGCGCCGCTCTCCGTCGGGCAAAATGCGGGCGCGGCATGAGATACAGGCGCACCGAAGAGCACGGCGACGGCGATGAGCGCGACGCATATCCTCCAGATCAGTGATTTACGCTTGCGCAAGTCCATGTTGCTCAGCCTGGTTCCGCTGGTGGACAAGCTAGCGGCCCATGACAGGCCTGCTTTGATCTTCATCAAAGCCGTGACGGGGAGCCCACCGGGGTATCCCAATCGGCAATCCCGGGAGCAGTCTCGGTAAGGCAGTTCCGGGGGGACATTCCAGCGCTGCCTTCGCTTCATCCCGTCCCGCGTAATCCCAGCGTCGGCAGCGGATTTCCTAGTGGAGGCCGCGCCCTGCGAGCGCGGCCTCCTGGGATCACTTGACCTGTGTGACCGTCAGCTTGCCGTTGATGCGTTCGGCGACGAACTGAACCTTTGCGCCTTCCTTGAGCTTGCCGAGCAGCGCATCGTCCTTGACCTCGAAGACCATGGTCATTCCCGGCATTCCGAGATCCTTGAGCTCTTCGTGGATCAGCGTCACCTTCTTGGCCTTGGCATCGACCTTCTTGACGGTGCCGTTGGTGAAGTCCTGCGCGAAAGCGCCTGCCGCGGAGACGAGTGTCAGCGCTGCTGCGAGTGCAATCCTTGTGATCGCGTTCATTTCGAAACTCCTTTTTGCTGCGGTGGTTACTTGGCTACGGCGACGTCGCCATGCATGCCGGCGTCGTAATGGCCGGGGACAAGGCAGGCGATCTTGAACACGCCGTCGTTTGTGAACTTCCAGACGATCTCGCCGGACTTGCCGGGAGTGAGCCTGATCGCGTTCGGATCGTCATGTTCCATGTCCGGGAACTTCTCCATCACGGCCTTGTGCTCCATGACCTTGTCTTCCTGGTCGAGGACGAATTCGTGAGCGAGCTCGCCTTCGTTCTTGATCGTGAAGCGGACGGTCTGGCCCTTGCGGACTTTGAAGTTGTTCGGGGTGAAGACCATCTTGCCGTCGGGGGTCTCCTTCATGGAAACGCGGATGGTCTGGGTGACCTTCGCCTTCTCGCCGGGTTCGCCGACCGCCATGGCCTCGCCGTGTCCACCCGCGTGGTTCCCGGAGGCGAGGGCGGGAGCTGCCAGTGCGGTCGCAAGCAGCAGGCCGATCATTGTCTTCTTCATGTGGTTTTCCTTCGTGGGTGATCAGGGAACTTTTCGTCAGCCGTGGTTCGAATGCTTCGACGGCGGCTGCGTCTTTGCGTCTTTCGCCTTGGTGGCGTCGGGCAGGCTGCCCGTCCACTCCCAGGCCTGCGTTCCGGGCGGGTTCTCGTACCAGCCCGGATCGGTGTAATCGCCCGCAGAGATACCCTCGCGGACCTTCACCACGGAGAACATGCCGCCCATCTCGATGGGGCCGTGAGGGCCCCAGCCGGTCATCATGGGAACGGTGTTCTCCGGGATCTCCATCGACATTTCGCCCATGTCGGCCATGCCTGCGGTACCCATCGGCATGTATTCGGGGCGGAACTGTCGGATCTTCTTGGCCACTTCCTTCTTGTCGACGCCGATGAACGTCGGGATCTCGTGGCCCATCGCGTTCATCGTATGGTGGGACTTGTGGCAGTGGATGGCCCAGTCGCCGACATATTTCGCGTCGAACTCGTATGCGCGCATCGCCCCGACGGGAATGTCGATCGACACTTCGGGCCAGCGGGCCTCGGGCCTCACCCATCCGCCGTCGGTGCAGGTGACCTCGAAGTCGTAGCCGTGCATGTGGATCGGATGGTTCGTCATGGTCAGGTTGCCGACCCGCACCCGGACCCTGTCGTTCTTCGAGACGACCAGCGGGTCGATGCCGGGGAAGACGCGGCTGTTCCAGGTCCAGAGGTTGAAGTCGGTCATCTCCATGACCCGAGGCACGTAGGTGCCCGGATCGATGTCGTAGGCGCTGAGGAGGAAGACGAAGTCCCGGTCCACCGGCATGAACGTCGGATCCTTGGGATGGACGACGAAGAACCCCATCATGCCCATCGCCATCTGCACCATCTCGTCCGAGTGCGGGTGGTACATGAAGGTCCCCGACTTCACGAGGTCGAACTCGTAGACGAAGGTCTTGCCAACCGGGATGTGCGGCTGTGAAAGGCCGCCGACGCCGTCCATGCCCGAAGGCAGGATCATGCCGTGCCAGTGGACGGTCGTGTGCTCCGGCAGCTTGTTGGTGACGAAGATGCGCACCCTGTCGCCTTCGACCGCCTCGATGGTCGGACCCGGCGACTGGCCATTATAGCCCCACAGATAGGCGGTCATGCCTTCCGCCATCTCGCGTTCGACCGGTTCGGCGACGAGGTGGAATTCCTTGACCCCGCTGTTCATCCGGAACGGCAGCGTCCAGCCGTTCAGAGTGACGACGGGGTTGTAGTCCGGACCGACCGAGGGCCTGACGGGCGTCTGGGTCGCCGCGGAATCCATGATGGCCGCTTCCGGCAGTCCCATGTTGGAAGTCTGACCCCAGGACTGGGAGGAGACGAGGGCGGCGCCGGCCGCGCCCGCTCCGAGCAACTGTCTTCTGCTGAACATTTTCGTGTTCCTTTCTCAGTGACCGCCGGCCGCGGCAGGCTCGGCGGACGCGACCTCGGTCTCGGCCGCCGCAGACCCTGTGCTACCGCCGTAGATGGCGGGCGCGAGGTTCGCCTCGGCGAGCCAGAAGTCCCGCTTCGCATTGACTGCGAGGATGGTGGACGTGATCTTGTCGCGCGTGTCGGAGATCAGCTCGAACGTGCTGGTGATCATGCCGTTGTAGTTGAGCATCGACTGCTGCTCGATCGCGCCGCGCAGCGGCAGCACGTTGTTCCGGTAGTGCCGGGCGATGTCGTAGTTCGACCTGTAGGCGACATAGGCGGAACGCGCTTCCGAACGCACGTTGACCGCAAGCTGCGCCAACTGGTTGGCCGACCGCATGTATGCGAGCTCGCCCTTGCGCAGGCGGGCCTGGCCGGAGTCGAAGATCGGGATCGTGAACTCGAGGGCTCCGGTCCGCGAGATGTCGGAAACGATCCTGCCGTCCTCCCGCTCGCGTTCCTTCTCCCAGGTGCCGACCAGCTTGATGTCCGTGACGATGCGGGTCGCGTTCGTCAGGTCGTAGGACTTCGCAGCCGCCTGAAGCTCGAGACGCGATACCTGCAGGTCCATCCGCTTGTGGATCGCTTCGGCCTCGATGTCGTCCCGCTTGATCAGCGTCTTCGGGAGGTTTGGCAGGCGGTTCGGGATCTGGAAGTCGATGTCCGAACCCGACAGCCCCATGAGACGGACAAGTTCCTCCTTGGCGAGCTTGGCCGCCAGCCGGGCCTTCGCCGTGTCTCCGGTCAGCTCGGCATAGAAGACGTGCTCGCGGGCTTGGCTACCCTTGGGCATGGAGCCGGCCTCGCCGATCTTCTTCGCAAGTTCCGACGAGGCGTCGGCGGCGATTTTTGCCTGGTTCAGGTAGGCCACGTTCTCCCACGCAGCCACCGCGTTGATCCACGCGCGGCGCGTCTCTGCCGCCAGCGAGATGGTGGCGAGCGCCGCCCGTAGCTGGGCCTGTCGGAAGCGGTTGTCGGCGAGCTTGATGTTCCTGTCGTAGGTCGCGAGCGCCAGGATGTTCGCGGCGATCGCACCCTCAAGAACGCGGTACGCCTCGAGGCCGGGAGTGCCGATGCCGCCGATGCCGACGGAGAAGGTCGGAAACACCGAGAGCTGGGTCTGCCAGGCGTCGGCCGCACTGTCGCCCAGATCGGCATATGAAGCCTGCAGCCCCTTGTTGTTCAGCAGCGCGACCTGGACTGCAGTTTCGACGTCGATCGTCTTCCTGGCCATCAGCGCCTTCACCCGGTCGCGGGTGGCCTGGGCTTGGGCCTGGTTCTGGATCCAGACCGTCTGCTTGCCGGTGGCTTCTCCGCTTTTCGAAGAGGCGTTCATGAAGCCTGCGTCGGTGGCTGCGTAATCCGCCGTGACGCATCCGGCTGAGGCAAGGGGAAGGACGAGGGCGGAGACGAGCTTGATGTGGCGTAGCATCATCGTCTCATCCCTTCTTCTTCGGCGCCTGCGCGTCATTGAGACTGCGCCAGGGCTTGGGATCGACAGGTATGCGTTGGGTGTAGCCGCCGATGGGGCTCTGGTACCGCACGGGCCGGACGTCGGACACGGTGTCGGGGTAGCCGGAGGAAGCTACGACTTCAGGCAGGGTGGAGGCGCATCCGCTTGCGACAAGCGGGATGGCGACCACCAGGAACGTGAGTTTCATGGTGAAAATCCGAGAATAAGATCGCGTTTGCGCCGCCACGCGAAGTCGCGCGGAAGCACAGCAAGACCCGCAGCGCGGGTGCTAGTTCTCAGATGTTAGGTGGCCGATGAAGGCTCGGGGCTTCGCCGATCGCAGTCGTGTCGTCGGCGAGTCCATGAATGGAGACCACGCGCGGATGGCTCAGGGAAGATCCCGAGCATGTGATCGCCGCGACGCCGCAATAGTCCTTGCAGCACGAATTCTTGCTCTTTTCCGGACTGCCGTGATCGTGCTGGTCGACTTGATGATCGACCTGGGCCATTGCGGCATGATCGCCGCCGCCGTGATGGGACGAGTGGTTGTCCTCCATCTGCGTCACAGCAGGCGTATTCGACGGATGCATCGCAGCGTTGACAGCGGAAAAGCTGTATCCGGCCAGTGATAGGATCATCACCAGCCTGAACAGCATCGCCAACGCTTTAGATGTGATTCGATACATCCCGCTCATGTCCCCGAGGATCGCCACAGCCCTGGGGCCTGTCAATCGCCGCAGTGTTCAATCATCGATTCGCGTTATTTCTGTGGCATGGTCGACACGCCACGCATGAGCCAGGCTGTCGCTGTCGGACCACACGTGATGGGCTAGTCGCCGAAACGACTGAAGTCGAACGAGGCGGCCGCCGCGACCGGCCTCGCATCCTTTTGCGCAGCATAGCCGGTCGTGTAGCTTGCGCTGAAGGACGTTTTCGTAAGCGGGCTGATCTCCGATGGCGCCGCGAGCGCGGACGCCAGCTCCCTGCGCGGCAGCGCTGCCGACGCGGCCGATGCCTGCACGGTTTCCGTAGAGCGTGAGGTCGACGCCGTGATCACCTTGTCCGCCTGTACGGGACGAGAGGCGAAGACCGGAACCGGAATCGCGTAGGCCGAGAGGTCCGCGAAGGAGGCGGGTTCCTCGACCTTGCCTGCGGCGGCCGCACGCGTCACGGCCGCGAACGCCTCGTGCTCGGTCGGCGTCGTCGGACGTAGCGCGGTCAGGAGCGTGGTGGCTTCAGGACGCTTGCCCGGAACCGGGGCGATGAACTTCTCGGCAGATTCTGCGGATGCGACCGCGACGGCCTCAGCAGCCTTGGCGGGCTGCGGCGTGCGCTTAGAGGTGGACGCCACGGTGGTTTCCGCTACGTCGTCTTCCTCCTCGGAGTCGTTTCCTCCAAACAGCGTCGCCAGGAAGCCCTTGCGCTTGGTGCCGCCGAAGCTGGCGATCTCGACAGCCTGCCCGGCGCCCCTCCGCTTGTATTCGGCGACAGCGGTCTCGTATCCGGGCAGAGGCTTTCCGTCGCTCGGGATATGCAGGGTCTTGCCGTTCGGGAATAGCTGGACGAGCTCCTGACGGCTCATCCGCGGCCATGCCCGGACACCGCCGACGTCGACGTGCACGAAGGGCGAGCCGCAAGCCGGATAGAAGCCGACGCCGCCGCCCTGTTCCTGCATCGCCAGCGCGCGAAGCGTGGCGAGCTTCACGCCGGGGATGAAGAAGTCCATCGCCTTGCCCTGCGTATGCTGGCTTTCCTTCGCCACGCCCGCCGAGCGCGTGCGCAGCATAGCGTTGGTGTTGGGCGAGCGGTAGCCGGAGACGACGTTGATGTAGTCGGTCGCGCCGCTGCGCCTGTAGACGTCCCAGACGATGTCGAACAGGCGGGGATCCATCTTCGTGCTCTTGTCCGCACGCCAGTCGCGGAGGAACTGGTTGAGCTGGTTGAGGCCCGCCTGGTCGAAGACGCCGTTCCGCTTGAAGGTGATGACGGCGCGCTCGCCAGTATGCCCGAAATAGAGCTTCAGGGTGCGGTCCTCGGCCGAGGCGCTTGCCGCGGGAACCAGGAGGGCTGGAAGACAGCCGGCCAGCAGAACGGACGCCAGGCGAAAATCCCTGCGCGGGATCTTCCGGGACGCGACGCGCCCCAGTTCCTTCTTCACATTGATCTTCAAGAGCTGGTTCCTGTCTCCGCCGCCGCTGCGGCTTCATCTGATTCCATTGCGGCGGGAGGATGTCATAAATGTCACAGTTGTCGATTATTATTTATCATATTCAAGAAATGTTTAATTTAGGGAGGCGACGCCGAGGGGGCGAGACACTGTCGGCGGTAAAGTATTTCGTCAAAGGGCGCCCGCACGGAACGATGCCATCGCGCGAGCGCCTTTTGACGGAACCTTATCCTCCCTACGATGTTTTTCCGCAGCAGTCTCGGGAGCGCCGAATGTTTTTCAAGATTGGACTAAGACCAGTCCTGTGTGCGATCGCCACAGCCGTGGTGATGCTGAACCTGTTCGCCATGACCCCGGCGCGCTCGTCATCGGGACAGTGTCACCCGGCCCACGCCGAAGCGGCGGCCGGCCACCAACATGGCCCCGACGTCCCGCAGGGCTGCTGCGACACCACGCACTGCTGTCCGATGCGGCCGTGCCTTCCCGCGCCGGGAGTCCCGTCGGCCATCCTTCATCAGCACCACATCCATCTCAAGGTCGAGCAGCCGCTCCTGCTGGTGACGTCCATCGATCCGCCTCCACGATCCGCCGTCTCGTGAAACCACCGACAATCTCACGAAACAGGAGTTCAAGATGAACAACGTGATCAAGACCGTATTCGCCGCCTCGCTTCTCTCTGCAGGCGCTCTGGCAACAACGACCGTTTCGGCACAGATGGCTTCGTCCGGGTTGGCCTTTCCCGACAAGTGCAAGTTCGAAATGTCCTCGGGCGGCGACATGTCTATGCAGGGCCACGAGATGACCGGTATGGCTGAGTTCCAGAAGGAATCCATGGACGGCATGAAGGCCATGAACATGAACATGATGCAGGGGATGATGAAGAAGGATCCCGACGTCGCCTTCGCCTGCGGAATGATCGCCCACCATATGGGAGCGATCAGCATGTCCCAAGTCGAGCTCAAGTACGGCAAGAGCGCGGAGAACAAGGCCAGAGCCCAGAAGATCATCGACGACCAGACCAAGGAAATCAAGGAACTGACGGCCTGGGTCGAGAAGGAGGCCAAGTGATGCACCACATGCCCTCCCAGATGAAGGAATGCATCGACAACTGCCTCGCGTGCTACAGCGAGTGCCTGTCGATGGCGATGGGACATTGCCTGGAGACGGGCGGAAAGCACGTCGAGCCGGCGCACTTCAGGCTCATGATGGCTTGCGCCGAGATGTGCAGGACGTCGGCCCACTTCATGCTGATCGGCACCGAGCACCACAAGCACACGTGCCGGGAGTGCGCGGAAATCTGCAGGCAGTGCGCCGAGGACTGCGAACGCGTCGGCGACATGGAGAGCTGTGTCGAGGCGTGCCGGAGATGCGCGGATAGCTGCGAGAAGATGGCGGCCTGATCTCTGGCGATCCCGGCATCTCTTGCCGGGATCGCCATGCGGTTCCCCCGCTGATAGATTCGCCGCAGAAAGTGCTTGTCCGATCGGATTGTCCTGATGAAAGCCGCCGTGTCGACCGCTATCGTCTGCGTCTGCGTCGCCGCGCGGAGCGTTCAGGCCGCGCCCGCGTGGGAGCGACAGCTAGATATGAAAGCCGTGGCGGAAGCCGCCAGGACCATCGGCGAACTCTTCGCCGGCAAGCGTCCCTACAGTCAGCAGGTATTCAAGGCGGCGACGGAATCGATCCGGACAAGAGCCGGGGGAAACCTGATCGACGCCTTCGCCGGCGAGGCGCAGCAGGATTCGAAAGCGGATTCTGGGGCCATCGCCTCATCGACCGAAGACTTCGACAAGCTTGCGCGGGATCTCGAGATCTACGCCGCCGCGCTGTCAACCGCGGCAGACCGCAGTCCCGCCCGGCTCGGCCCGGAGACGAGGATGGGCGGAACCCTGCTAGGAAGTCCGTTCGCTCCAAAGGCGGAAGCCTCGCGCGACGCGGCCATCGTGCCGGCCGAACATGCATACCACCTCATGCTTCAGACCTGCACGACCTGCCACGCGAAGTTTCGGCGGCCGTAGTCTACCTGGCCCACGCCATGTCGACGAGGACAATGGTGACCGCCAGCGCGCAGCCGGCGGCGAGCCATGCAACGATGAACGAGCGCCGGATCCGGCTGCGTGCCGTACGCTGCAGTCGACGGCGGGGAGGGCGCCGCCGCGGAGCGCCGACCATCGGATTGAGCCGGAATGTCCTCTTTCGCCCTGACATAGATGTCTCGAGTTTAGCCGCCCTTCCGGCACCACAGACAAACCAGGACTTAGAGCACCTTGTAGGTCGACGGGTATCCCGCCTCGCCGATGGCCGCGGCTATCGCCTCGGGCGAGGCGGAGGTCTCGACCTTTGCCTTCTTCGTGCCGACGTCGATTATCGAGCTGGCGGCGGGATCGGCCTGCTCGATGGCCTTCTTCACCGTGCCGGCGCAGTGCCCGCAGGTCATGTTGGGAATGTCGAACTCGTACATCTGGATCTCCTGTCGATGTGACTGGAAATAGAGATAGGGCTTCCCGTGGTGGGAAGGTCAAGAGGGTGTCGGCCGTTCGAGTTGCAAGGAAGTCAAAACGTCGATTTCGCTACGGGCTGGCGCGGCGGAGCTGTCAATGCATCAGCACGATGACAGGTGAGACGTCCTCCAGCAGATCGTCGGAACGAAGATCCACCGGCTCCACTTGCTCGACGTCGATAGCACCGGAGGGCGACCTTGACGTCCATAGGAAGGATTCCACCGCTCCGTTTCCGACGACGGCCGCCGTCAGACGCCCGGTTTTCCGCGCTGCGTTCGCCGTGATCGGCGCGGTAATACGTAGAGACTGGGTGCCAGCGATCCCGCCTACCAACCTGTGAAGAAATCGAAATGGTAACCGAGATTGCCGGGCGCCGCTGGTCTCGATGCCGCGGCCCAGCTCTCCGCGATCAGATGCCGGGCACGTAGGTTTCGCGAAGAACTCTTCGCGTGTCGAGAATCGTAGACTGCGGCGATATCCGCAACATTGGGCTCTGTTCCTTCGCCACCTCCTTGGCGAGCTCGTCCATCTCGTAGGACAGTGTCCTCAAGCCCTGATACTTCTCTTCAGTGTCGAAGATTCGCCTCGAACCATCGGGTACCAACAAGGACTTGGCTTTGGCTTCGTCATGATAGAGTTCGTCGAGGAAGCGTTGCGTTTCGGCAAGGATTGCAAGCTCCCTAATTAGGCCGGCCTGAATGCCCGCGATATCCGCATGATACATCGTGGCGGCGATGTCGAAGCTTGGAAAGTTTATCCTTTTGCCGTCATCGGTGGCGTCGCTTTTTACGTTCTTGCAAAGCCGTATCGCCTTCTTCAGGCCGCCGAAAGTAGACTTGTCCCGTTCGTTGACCCTTTGAATGTGAAGGAACGGGAGATTGGCGATTGTCATCGGGACTTTCTTGTCCAAGATCGTCACGCCCCGATCGTGCGCGGCTCGAGAGGACTGATATTCGAAAGTATCGTGCCAGTGCGATGGCACGACATCGACCGGGCGGGCGAGTGATCCGCCGGACATCGCAATGGCTTTGCCGCCAGACGTGTCGACGATCGCCGCGGGATATTTCTCCTTTAGGATCCTCTCCGACTGAATCCGAAGGCTCCCAAGCACTGAAAGCGACGTCCGCTGCGTCGGCGAGCGGTATTGCCCACCTCGGCTCATGACACCAGCGGTATCATAGGTATAGAAGTCGTCTGCTAGCGTCAGGAGATCCACATCGCTCACACCCCGGATGTGGACGTCGAGGGGTACCGATCCCTGAAGTCTCAGGTCGATCGGGATACCAAGAGGCTGAAGAGCGTTCAGCAACTGCTTGCCCACACGTTCTGCGGTCTCGAGGCTTATGCGGGTGTAGTCCGGTTCCACCGCCTGCATCGCGCCAAGGCAATACCGAGTGTATGGCTGATCTTTTGCACGCTTCTGCCAGGCTTCGTCGATCCGGCTCTTCGACAGGACTTCCGCGGCGGCATCCTGCGCGACCCGATGTGCCCGGTCGAGACCAGTCCGCCGGGTGCGCAGTTGATCCAGACGTTTGTTGATGTTCATTGCCATCGCTCAGACCCTTTCCAGCGACATCGTGCCGAACGTGTATCTTCCATGACCGTTAAAGTACTCACCACTCCCGCTCTGCAGGTCGAGATCGAAGAGGATTTCCGAGAAACCCCTATGGGCGTTGAGATGGGGTTGGTCGATGTTCGGCTCGTTGCGGTAGCTGTAGAACAGTCGCCAGCCATCGGCTTCGTCCTTAATCAATGCTGCGCTCCGGCTGTTCGAGGCCGACGTGTTCGTTTTGAGCCGAACACGGATTTTGTCCCACGTCTGTACGATCACGATTTCACCGGTCCAATCGAACGGTGGATTCGAGGGCGTCGCCATGATGGTTCCGGTGCAGTTCCATTTCCCTGAAAGATCCGGAATTTGAAGGACGCCGTTGATGAACTTCCACCGCCAAGCGTGGCGGTTGAGAAGCCATGTAAGTGCTGTGAAGACGGTGCCCGCACCCACGAAGGAAAGGACGCTGGGCGGGATGCTCGCTGCAATCCCAAACCGCTGGGCGAGATCAACCCACGACAAGAGAATGAAGACGATGAACCCGGATACCGTGGCGGAAATAAGAGCCAGGTATCGTCCAATCTGTAGACGGCTAATCCCTCCTAGCAGTGTGTACTCGTGCTCGAGCATGAAGTCTGTCCGCCGATTTGAGTAGGTGGCAGGTTTGTTGTTTCCCCAACCATTCCGTTTGTTTCTTGATTTGTTCTTTCCAGTATTTCTCCGGGCACTTTCGGTGCCCGGATTTATGTTTTTATCTTAGAGACTATTCGGGCAGATCATGGTTCCGGTTTTCACGACACGCCCTTCGGCTTGTTGCCCCTGGGAGATCTTTTTGGTGGACAAATCCAACCAATCGCCTCCCGTCTGATGTTTCCCTGGACGCGACACCTTCAGCTATTCACAGAAATCAGCTGCACCCGCTCGTCGCACCGCACGTGTCGCACTTCTCGCAGGTCCCGTTCCGGACCATCGTAAAGTTCTGGCACTCGCCGCACATGTTCCCCGTATACCCCTGGGCAATCGAGCGCATCCGGCGTTCGTTTTCCACCTTCTTGGCTTCCGTCTTGGCGGTCGCTGCCTCGTCGGCGGCCTTGTCGGAGAAGAGGGCGGTCGTGGCGGCCTGTTCTTCGGCCAGTTCCTCGACGATCTCTTCGGCGAGTTCCTTGGCGCGCTCCTCGTAGTCCCGCTTGAAGGAGACGATCTCGGAGGTGGAGACGGCAACCGTCGGTTCCAGCTTGCGGGCGGCGGCGCCGGCAAAGGCGGTGACGTTGGTGCCGGCCGAGGCACGCGCCGGCGCGGCGGTGGCGGCACCCTTGATCTCGGCGGCCGGGCGGTCGCCGCCGGTGCCGGAGACGAGCGTCGGCTTGTAGCCGCGGGTCAGGCCCTTGGAGACCACGTCCGCCTTGCCTTCGGAAACGCCGCGGCCGAGCGCGGTGTTGTTGAAGTCGGACGTATCGACATGCGCGAGGTCGTGGCGGGAAAGATAGGAGATCGCCAGTTCGCGGAACACGTAGTCGAGGATGGAAGTGGCGTTCTTGATCGCGTCATTGCCCGTCACGATGCCGGCCGGCTCGAACTTGGTGAAGGTGAAGGCGTCGACATATTCCTCGAGCGGCACGCCATATTGCAGGCCGAGCGAGACGGAGATCGCGAAGTTGTTGATGAAGGCGCGCAGCGCCGAACCTTCCTTGTTCATGTCGAGGAAGATTTCGCCGAGACGGCCGTCATCGTATTCGCCGGTGCGCAGGAAGATCGTGTGACCGCCGATCTTCGCCTTCTGGGTATAACCCTTGCGGCGGCCGGGCAGCTTTTCCTGGGTGCGGACGACCTTTTCGATGATCCGCTCGACGATCTTTTCGGTGATCGTCACGGCCTGGGCTGCTGCCGGCTGGGCCAGCAGTTCCTCGACGGCGTCTTCGGCATCGTCCTCGTCGATCAGCGACGCGTTGAGCGGCTGCGAGAGCTTGGAGCCGTCGCGGTAAAGCGCGTTGGCCTTGAGGCCGAGCTTCCAGGACAGCATGTAGGCGGAGCCGCAATCCTCGACGGTCGCGTCGTTCGGCATGTTGATCGTCTTGGAGATCGCACCCGAGATGAACGGCTGGGCGGCCGCCATCATGCGGATATGGCTTTCGACCGAGAGGTAACGCTTGCCGATCTTGCCGCAGGGATTGGCGCAATCGAAGACCGGCAGATGCTCGGCCTTCAGGAAGGGGGCGCCTTCGAGCGTCATCGCGCCGCAGACATGGATATTGGCCGCTTCGATGTCCTTCTTCGAGAAGCCGATATGTTCGAGCAGGTTGAAGCTCATGTCGGCGAGCTGTTCGTCGGTGACCTTGAGCGTGCCCTTCAGGAAGTCGGCACCTAAAGTCCACTGGTTGAAGACGAACTTGATGTCGAAGGCGGCCTTCAGCGCGCCGTTGACGGCTTCGATCTTCTCGTCGGTGAAACCCTTGGCGCGGAGCGAGCCGGGGTTGATGCCGGGCGCCTGGTTGAGGTTGCCGTGGCCGACCGCATAGGCCTCGATCTCGGCGATCTGGCTTTCAGAGTAACCGAGCGAGCGCAGCGCGTCCGGGACGGCGCGGTTGATGATCTTGAAGTAACCGCCGCCGGCGAGCTTCTTGAACTTGACGAGCGCGAAATCGGGCTCGATGCCGGTCGTGTCGCAATCCATCACGAGGCCGATCGTGCCGGTCGGCGCGATGACCGAGACCTGCGCGTTGCGGTAGCCGTGCTGTTCTCCGAGCGCAAGCGCCTTGTCCCAGGCGGCCTTGGCATGGGCGGCGAGGTCCTGGTCCGGGTTTTCCGAATGGATCAGCGCGACCGGGTTGACCGACAGTGCCTCATAACCGGAGGTCTCGCCATGGGCGGCGCGGCGATGGTTGCGGATGACCCGCAGCATGCTGTCGCGGTTCGGCGCGTAGTTCGGGAACGGGCCGAGCTCGGAGGCGATTTCCGCCGACGTGGCGTAGGAAATGCCGGTCATGATTGCGGTCAGCGAGCCGGCGATGGCGCGGCCTTCCGGAGAGTCGTAGGCGATGCCGGTCGACATCAGCAGGCCGCCGATATTGGCGTAGCCGAGGCCGAGCGTGCGGTACTGGTAGGACAGTTCGGCGATCTGGCGCGACGGGAACTGCGCCATCATCACCGAGATTTCGAGGACGACGGTCCAGAGCCGCGTGGCATGTTCGTAATCGGCGATGTTGATGCGGGCGGTCGCCTTGTCCTTGAACTGCAGGAGGTTCATGGAAGCGAGGTTGCAAGCCGTGTCGTCGAGGAACATGTATTCCGAGCACGGGTTCGAGCCGCGGATCGGGCCGCCGGCAGGCGATGTGTGCCAGTCGTTCATCGTCGTATTGAAATGGATGCCCGGATCGGCGGACGCCCAGGCGGCGTAGGAGATCTGTTCCCAGAGGTCCTTGGCCTTCAGCGTCTTCATCACGCGGCCGTCCTTGCGGGCGGTCAGGTTCCAGTCGCCGTCATTCTCCACGGCGCGCAAAAAGTCGTCCTTGAGCGAGACGGAGTTGTTGGAGTTCTGGCCGGAGACGGTCAGATAGGCTTCCGAATCCCAGTCCGTGTCATAGGTCTTGAATTCCAGGTCCTTGTAGCCCTGGCGGGCGAACTGGATGACGCGTCCGACATAGTTTTCCGGAACCTGGTCCTTCTTGGCGGCCTTGATCTCGCGCTTCAGCGCCGGGTTCCTGGCCGGGTCGAAGCAATCATCACCGGAGCCGCCTTCGCAGTTGAGGCAGGCCTTCATGATGGCCTTCAGGTGCCTGGAGACGATCTTGGAGCCGGTGACGAGCGCCGCCACCTTCTGCTCTTCCTTGACCTTCCAGTTGATGTATTCCTCGATATCCGGATGGTCGATGTCGACGACCACCATCTTGGCAGCGCGGCGGGTGGTGCCGCCCGACTTGATGGCGCCGGCGGCGCGGTCGCCGATCTTCAGGAAGCTCATCAGGCCCGAGGAACGGCCGCCGCCGGACAGCTTTTCGCCTTCGCCTCTGAGCATCGAGAAGTTGGAGCCGGTGCCGGAACCGTATTTGAACAGGCGCGCCTCGCGGACCCACAGGTCCATGATGCCGCCTTCGTTGACGAGATCGTCCTCGACCGACTGGATGAAGCAGGCATGCGGCTGCGGATGCTCATAGGCCGACTTGGACTTCGTCAGCTTGCCGGTGAACGGGTCGACATAGAAATGGCCCTGGCCGGGGCCGTCGATGCCATAGGCCCAGTGCAGGCCGGTATTGAACCACTGCGGGGAATTGGGGGCGACGCGCTGGGTGGCGAGCATGTAGGCAAGCTCGTCCATGAAGGCGGCCGCATCTTCCTCGGACGTGAAATAGCCGCCCTTCCAGCCCCAATAGGTCCAGGTGCCGGCGAGACGGGAGAAGACCTGGCGCGCATCGGTTTCGGAACCGTACTGCTCTTCCTTCGGCAGTGCCTTCATCGCTTCCGTGTCAGCTACAGAGCGCCACAGGAAGGAGGGGACGTCGTTTTCCTCGACCTTTTTCAGGACCTTCGGAACGCCGGCCTTGCGGAAATATTTCTGGGCCAGAACATCGGTCGCGACCTGGGAGAACTGCGCCGGCACGTCGATGTCGGCAAGCCGGAAGACGATCGAACCGTCCGGATTGCGGATTTCGCTGACCGCCTTGCGGAATTCGATCTCCCCATAGGCGCCGGTAGCTGGCTTGGTAAAACGACGTTCGATGCGCATTGCCTTAAGTCCCTCGTCTGTTGGCGCCTGTGGAAAGGCGCAGATGTGCCGCTCCAGCCCACACGTTCGACGCGCGCAGCCGGTTGAATGTTCCCGATCCCAGGTGAAACATCTTTCGATGCGAACCTGTATGTTGTGGTGATAACGGCTGCAACACTACTACATATAGTATTAACAGAATCTTTCCGCTAGTCCCAGCCGTTGTTCCGGAGCGGAAAATCGAGCACGCACGGAGACCTGTCAGCAACCCGCCCCTCATAGCCGGACTGCATGGTCTTTTCCCGTCAAACTCGAAGAAGAACCGGCCTCGTTAATTCCGGTCCAGTCGCCGCCGCAACGTAAGGGACACTGTCGAACTACCCGAGAGATTCGTCAAGGCGTAGATTGCAACGCTTTTGTAACCACAAGATATTGTGGTTTCTGGCTGTGGATAACGGGGATGGGGAAATAACCAAGGAATCTCAGGCAGTTGCGAAGGTGGCTTGAAGCTTGCTCAGGCGGGGGCCGAAATATTTCGTGACAGCCTGACCAAGCGATAAGCCCGGCTTAGTGGGGTTTTTAAGGACGTGGCGTACCATATTGAGGCGTAGTATGAATTTTCACCCACTAGTAATAGACGCGCCCGCACCGGTTTGCGTCCGGGCGGGCGAGTGACAAGGCGGGAGGTTTCCTGCAAGCGCGGGCGAGAATCAGCCCTTGCTGCCCTTGGCGATCGGCTCCTGGTAGGTGAAACCCATGTCCCAGGGAAAATAGATCCAGGTGTCCTGGCTGACTTCGGTGACGAAAGTGTCGATGGTCGGCACGCCGGAAGGTTTTGCGTAGACGCAGGCAAAATGCGCTTTCGGCAGCATGGCGCGCACTTCCGATGCCGTCTTGCCGGTATCGGTGAGGTCGTCGACCACCAGCACGCCGGCACCTTCGTCGACCGTCAGTTCGGGGGTGATTCCCTTGAGCAGGTTCATTTCGCCCTGGTTGACGTAATCGTGGTAGGAGGCGATGCAGACGGTCTCGATCAGCCGGATATTCAGTTCGCGCGAAATGATCGCCGCCGGCACCAGTCCGCCGCGGGTGATACAGACGATGGCGCGGAAATCCTGGCCGAGGCCGGCGAGCCGCCAGGCAAGCGCCCGGGCGTCGCGGTGGAATTGATCCCAGGAAACGGGAAAGGCTTTTTCGGGAAGAGACATGAGGCTGGCCACCATTAGCGAAAGCATGTTGTTGGCTCTCGCTAATAGCGGCAATTCGCCCGTTGACGCAAGGATTTGTCAGCGGGAAAGCAAAGTCAGCGCCGTCATCGAATCGAGCAGGTTGCGGGTGACGCCGCCAAACAGCATTTCCCACCAGCGCGAATGGCCGTAACCGCCCATCACCAGAAGGTCGACGCTGCCTTCGGAAAGGTGGTTCTCGATTGCCGCCGCGGCAGACTTGCCGCTCTTTCCCTGTGTCGACAGCGTCACGTTGATGCCGTGCCGGGCAAGCGTGGCGGCAATCTCGGCGCCCGCCATTTCCGGCGTCTGGTCGCCGCGGTCGCCGGGATCGACGCAGAACACCTCGACGCTTTCGGCTCCCTTGAGGAAAGGCATCGAATCGAAGGTTGCCCGCGCCGCCTCCCGCGAACCGTTCCAGGCGATCATCACCCGCCTGATCGGCTGCGGCACCTTCATCGTATAGGGGATGAGCAGCATCGGCCTTCCGCTGTCGAACAGGAAGGTTTCCAGATCGGCGCGGTGATCGGCATGGGCGGGATCGCTCTGGCTTGCGACGATCAGGTCGACCGCGTGGGCGGTGTCCATCACCGAATGGGAACCGTAACCGGCCGACGACATGAAGCTGCGCCATTCGGTGGAAAGACCCTCGCGGGCCGATTGCGCCTTGAAGATCCGCTCGACTTCCGCCGTTTCCTTCTGCGCCGCGTCCTGCAGGATCTGCACGGCGGCGGGGTCGGGAATTTCCATCGGCGCGATCAGCGGCACGGCGGCGAGCGTTTCGGCATGCACGCCGATCAGGTGAGCGGAAAACCGCTCGGCGAGCGCAATCGCGAAATCGGTGATCTGCCTGGCGTTTTGAGGTGTGTCGAGAACGGCGAGAATGGTCTTGTAGGCCATGGCTGTGTCTCCTCATCAACTGGTTCTGCGGGATTGGAAACCAGTGTCAGATAAATACGTGTGTCGCACCTTGATCCCGGTCAAGGAGTGGACGACCGGCAAACGGGAGACGGATTGCCGCGGCGCGCCCGATCAGGCGTCGGCCGTCGGATTGGTGGGGATTTTTGCGCGGTCGATGCCGGCGATCATCTCCGCCACGGCCTGCGCGGCCGCATCGAGAACCTGCGGATCGCGGGCGCGCACGACGATTTCGGTCGAGAACCGCTGACCGTCATATTTGGGATAGGAGCCGATGCTGGTCTCGGGATGCGCCTTCTGCACGGCCGACAGCAGCGTGCCGATATCGCCTTCGCCATAGGGGCAGGGGAGCGCCCGCGACAGCATTTTCGCGCCGGAGCGCAGCATCGGCAGCACGTTGTCGACCATCGCCTGGAAGACCTGCGGCACGCCGGCCATGACATAGACATTGCCGATGATGAAACCCGGGGCGGTCGAGACCGGATTGGGAATATGCCTGGAGCCTTCGGGCATGCGCGCCATGCGCTGGCGCGCCTCGGTGAATTCCATCTCGCGGCGCCTGTACATGTCGGCGAGCAGCCTCATCGCCTCGGGATCGTGGATGCACGGCACGCCGAAGGCTTTCGAGATCGCATCGGCGGTGATGTCGTCATGGGTCGGGCCGATGCCGCCCGAGGTGAAGACATAGTCGTAGCGGGCGCGCAGCGCATTCAGCGCCTCGACGATCGCATCCTCCTCGTCGGCGACGATGCGCACTTCCTTGAGGTCGATGCCTGATAGCGTCAGCAGATCGGCGAGATGGCCGATATTCTTGTCCTTGGTCCGGCCTGACAGAAGTTCGTCGCCGATGGCGAGCATGGCGGCGGTGACGATCAAGGATGGTTGCGACGCTTCAGACATGGATATTCCTCCGTAAGTGCCACACTCCTAAGCCCAATTTTTTCAAGGCAGAAGCGATTTTGTGACGAGGGGTGCAGAAAGGGCAACTGTTACGAATTTGTGTTAGCCAAGCGAAAAATCGTCTCCAGATGCTGAACAGTGCGTAGACCCGGCGAGGGCTGTCGCTCCCCCGTGAAGCCGTTACATGTGAACACGGTTGTGGCCGCAGACGGCCTTGTTCACGTAATCAGACATCCCAATGGAGAAGATCATGGCAAAGGTTCTCGTGCTTTATTATTCCGCTTACGGCCACATCGAAAAAATGGCCTATGCCGTTGCGGAAGGCGCGAAGTCGGCAGGCGCCGAGGTGACGGTCAAGCGCGTTCCGGAACTGGTTCCGGAAGAGGTCGCCAAGGCCTCCTATTACAAGATGGACCAGCAGGCTCCGGTCGCGACCGTCGACGAACTGACCGAATACGACGCGATCATCGTTGGCGCCGGAACCCGATTCGGCACGGTCGCCTCGCAGATGCGCAATTTCTGGGATCAGACCGGCGGCCTCTGGGCGCAGGGCAAGCTGGTCGGCAAGCTCGGTTCGATGTTCACCTCGTCGGCCACCCAGCATGGCGGCCAGGAATCGACCATCCTCGGCTTCATTCCCACCTTCCTGCACCAGGGCATGGCCGTGGCCGGCCTGCCCTATGCCTTTGCAGGCCAGATGGGCACCGAGGAAGTCAAGGGCGGCTCACCCTACGGCGCCAGCACGATCACCAACGGCGACGGCTCGCGCCAGCCTTCCGAGATCGAACTTGAAGGCGCAAAATTCCAGGGCGCCCACGTCGCCAAGCTGGCGGCCAAGCTTGCCGGCTGATCAGGCGCGTTTGAATTGAAGAAAAGGGCGCGGCGAGGGATCACCACGCCCTTTCCGCATTCCGCCGATCCGGCCGGTCACGCTTTTTCTCGACCGGCGAACCGCTTCCGCAATTTGGGTGCTTGACGACGCCCCGCAAGTTCAAGAAACAGGACGCCCATGCGGACGTGGCGAAACTGGTAGACGCAAGAGACTTAAAATCTCTCGGCCTTTGGTCATGCGGGTTCGATCCCCGCCGTCCGCACCAAACCTGCCCCTGCCTGCAACCGTTTTCGCTGAAGGCCGTTTGATATCCACCGTGATGGAGGCGTGTTTTGGGCTTTACCTTTGCCATCGGCGACATCCACGGCTGCCTGGCGCAGCTGAAGGAACTGCTCGGGCATGTCGAAGACCACGCGCCTAGCGGACACGTGGTGTTTATAGGCGACTATATCGATCGCGGGCCAAAGAGCCGGGGCGTGCTCGACCTCGTCATGGCGGGGCCGAGGAGGGAGGGCTGGCGGTGGACGGCGCTCAAGGGCAATCATGAGGACATGATGGTCCGGGCGCATCAGAACCGTGGGCATGACGAACTCATCTGGATCGACAATGGCGGCCGTGAGACGCTGGAATCCTTCGACGGCTACGTGCCGCCGGACATGCTGGAATGGTGCGCACATCGCCCGCTGATCCTTGTCGACGAGCACCGGATCTTCGTGCATGCCGGCGTCGACGAAACGTTGCCGCTCGAAGGCCAGTGGGAGCGCGACCTGCTCTGGAAGCGGTTCCCGAGCGACGAGGATGGCGAATTCTGGGGCCGGCATCTGTGTCACGGCCATACGCCGCTTCCTGGCAATCCGCAGACGATCGGCAACCGCACCAATATCGACAGCGGCTGCGTGTTCGGCGGCGAACTGACCTGCGCCGTCTTCGACGACGGCGAGCCGGGCGGACCGATCCGTTTCCTCCGCGTGCCGGGTTAGTGCCGCCAGAAGACTGGCGTCAGGAGGACGAGCACGGTCAGGATTTCGAGGCGGCCGAGCAGCATCATCAGCGACAGCAGATAAAGGGCTGGATCGCCGATCGTCGAGAAGTTGCCGACGGGGCCGACGATCGGGCCGATGCCGGGGCCGACATTCGACAGCGCGGTGATCACCGAAGACATGGCGGTCAGGATATCGTAGCCGAACAGCGTCATGCCGACGCTGCCGACCACCCAGAGAAAAATATAGAGGCTGACGAACAGGAAGACGGCGCGCTGCGTTTCCGCATCCACCGTCAGGCTGCCGTAGCGAACGGGATAGACGGCGTTCGGATAGATGAGCTTGTTCAGTCCGGCGCGGATGACGTTGAACATCACCACGAAACGATAGGCCTTGATGCCCCCGGCGGTCGAACCGGAACAGCCGCCCATGAACGTGGCGAAAAAGGCGACAAGCACGGCGAACGGTCCCCACAATGTGTAGTCGTCGCTTGCAAAACCGCCGGTCGACAGGATCGAGGTGATGTTGAAGAACGAATGGATCAGGGCGTCGTCGAGTTCGATACCGTTTTTCAGGTGATGATAGACGGCAAGTAGGATCGAGATGACGCACAGATACCCCAGGAAAACGAGGATTTGCGGGTCGCGCAGCGTATCCAGCCGGCCGCGCACGGCAAGCAGGATGAGGACTGAAAAAGGCAGGCTGCAGATTGCAAGGAAGATCGTGCCGACGACGAGAAGCATGTTGTTGTCGAAATAGGCAAAGGACATGTCATGCGTCGAGAAACCGGCCGTGGCGACAGTCGACATCGCATGGTTCAGCGCATCGAAATGATCCATGCCGGCAAGATCGTAGGCGATTGCGCAGGCAAGGGTCAGCAGCACGTAGACGATCAGGAAGGCCCGGGTGAAGCTCGCAAGCCGGGCGAACGGCTTGTCGTTGGTCTCCGACGATTCGAGCTTGAAGATCGAGGCGCCGCCGACCTTGAGGAACGGCAGCACGAACAGGCCGAGGCCGACGATGCCGATGCCGCCGAGCCAGGAAAGCAGCGAGCGCCAGAGCAGGATGCCGGGCGGCATGGTATCCAGCCCGACGATGACCGTCGAACCCGTGGTGGTGATGCCGGAAATCGATTCGAACAGTGCCTGCGCGAAGGAAAGTTCGTGCTCGGCAAGGAACAGCGGGATGGCGCCGACCAGCGAGAACATTGCCCAGAGAACGTTGACCAGCAGGAAGCCGAGACGCTTGTTGAAGACCGGCGGGGGGCCGCGGGTTGCGAGTGCCGTTGCCGTTGCAAGCCCGCCGACCATGAAGCCGGACATGGCGAACACCTGCCAGTCGTCATGCCCGTAATAAAGGTCCACCAACGCCGGCAGGAACATAGCCAGCGACAGGTAGAGTGCGCAGAGCGCCGTCATGTAGATGACCGACCGGAGAAGATTGGCGTTCAAAAAATGGTTGTCCCGAAGTTCGCGGCAACTGAAAGAAGCTTTGTCTCAGTCGTAAGCCTATGGCATAGCGGGACCATTCTTGAAATTCAATGGATGGCCGATGTGACCAGGGCGAGCGTGAGCGTGGCGGGTGTGACCAAGGCGGGCGTGGACGAAGCGAGGGTGGCGATGCGGGAGATTTTTCCCGAGACGCCGCTGCAGATGAACGAGCACCTGAGCCGCCGTTACGGCGCCGAGATCTGGCTGAAGCGCGAAGACCTCTCGCCGGTCCGCTCCTACAAGATCCGCGGCGCCTTCAACTTCCTGCGCAAGGCGATTGCCGCAGGCGCGAGCGGCAAGATCTTCGTCTGCGCCTCGGCCGGCAACCACGCGCAGGGTTTTGCCTTCGTCTGCCGCCATTTCCAGGTGCCGGGCGTGGTCTTCATGCCGGTGACGACGCCGCAGCAGAAGATCGACAAGACCCGCATGTTCGGCGGCCCGTTCATCACCATCCGGCTGATCGGCGATATTTTCGACCAGTGCTATGCGGCGGCCCGCGCCCATGTGGAGGAGACCGGTGGCGTCATGGTGCCGCCCTTCGACGACGCCGACATTATCGAGGGCCAGGCGACGGTCGCGGCCGAGCTGCTTGAGCAATTGCCCGACGGCGTCACGCCCGACCTGGTCATCCTGCCGGTTGGCGGCGGCGGGCTGTCGTCGGGCATGACCGGGTACCTGAAGGGTGTCGTGGCAGGAAAGGGCTTTCTGTTCACCGAGCCGGAGGGCGCCCCGAGCCTGAAGAAGAGCCTCGAGGCCGGCGGGCCGGTGACGCTCGCCAAGCTCGACAACTTCGTCGACGGTGCGGCCGTGGCAAGGATCGGCGACCTGAATTTCGAGGCCTTGAAAGGCTTTTCGCCGGATCAGGTCCTGCTCGTGCCGGAAAACGCCATCTGCGTGACGATCACCGAAATGCTCAATGTCGAGGGTGTCGTGCTGGAGCCGGCCGGTGCCCTGTCGATCACCGCGCTCGACATGCTGGGCCGGGAAAAGCTCGCGGGCAAGACGGTGGTCTGCGTCGTCTCGGGCGGCAATTTCGATTTCGAGCGCCTGCCGGACGTCAAGGAACGCGCGATGCGCTATTCCGGCCTCAAGAAATATTTCGTGCTGCGGCTTGCCCAGCGCCCCGGCGCACTGCGCGACTTCCTCAATCTGCTTGGCCCGGAAGACGATATCGCCCGGTTCGAATACCTGAAGAAATCGGCGCGCAATTTCGGCTCGATCCTGATCGGCATCGAAACTGCAAGACCGGAGAATTTCGCGGGCCTGATCGAACGTTTCGAGGCGGCGGGCATGGGGTATCAGGACATTACCGAAAACGAGATCCTCGCCAACCTCGTCATTTGAGCACGGTCTTAAGCCAGGCGATTGTCCGGTCGGCAAGCGGTCTGGTCGTCGCCGGCGAGATGATGTCGCCGGCAATTACATGGTTGACGGGATCGCCGGTCGTGCCGACATCGAAAAGCGCGTGAGGCCCGCCCCAGCGGCCTGCGACCGTGCGCACCTTGTCGGGCCGGATGACTTCGTCGAGCGACGAATAGAGGAAGAGGGCCGGCGTCCTCACCTGCTCGACCGGGCTCTCGACGGAAAGTTTGACCAGTGCCGCCATCGGCAGCAGCGCACGTGTCGGATAGCGGGTCGTCCAGTGGGCGGCATGGCGGTCGTTATAGGGCGTGAAGCCGCGGCTCTCGCCGAGCAGCAGCCTTGAAAGCTGTGGCGCGACCGGCGTCGTCAGCAGGAAGGCGCCGAAACTGTTGATGCCGTAATTCGGCGACACGAAGACGGCGGCCGAAATCCACGGTCCGATCTTCGGATCGGCAAGTGCCAGCGTCGCAAGCGAAGCGCCGGTCGAGGTGCCGATGACGATAACCCGGTTGCCGATCGCTTCGCCGATCGCGAGACTTTCGGAAAAATCCTTGAGCCAGTCTTCGAGGTTCGGCTCCCCCATGGCATCGCCGCTGCGGCCGTGGCCGGCAAGCCGCGTGAAATAGAGGTTGGCGCCAAGCGCTGCCGCGACGAGATCGGGCAGGGGGCGTATCTCTTCGGCCGAAGCCGAGAAACCGTGCACATAGACGATGGCGAAAGGCGTCTTCGCCTTCGTCGCCGGATCGGCCCAGACGACCCGCTTGGCGGCGCCCGGTCGTACATCCGGGAAACGGCTTTCTTCCTTAGCAAGATAGGCGTCGATATCGGCGCCGAGGCGGGTCTCGTCGAAAGCGGGAAAACCGTCAGCGGGCATGCGCGGGCCGGACATCAATATCCCTCCGAAAGCGGCAACCAGGATCGCGCAGGCATAAATGGCCGTCCGCCATGACAGGAATCTCCTCCGCATCCGGGGCTCCCTCCGAACGGCGGGAATGATAGGCGGGCTTGATGACGGCGGGAAGTCTTGTCTGCCGCAGATCGTTGGATTAGCCGCAGACATGCGGCCGAGCGGGCAGGGCGCAGAAGCCGCGACGCTCCACCTCGGGCCGCGTCTTCTCGATGACATTGGTCCAGACGAGGCCCGGAAAGCCCGAGGGCACCATGTCCCAGGTATCGCGGTCGTCTATGCCGGATGATCCGGCGTCACCGGCCTCGAACGGGCCGATCAGCACGACATCCGATCCCGCCGCCCGTATCCGGTCGTAAAAACGCTCCGGCCAGCCCCAGAGCAGGAAGGCGTAGTTGATCGGCACGGGCACGAGCGTATTGCGGCAGGCCTCCGGCACGTGGCCGCTCCAGCCGAGCGCGAGATAGGTGAGAAGGCAGGATTTGGCCGTGCGGTTCGAGTAACCGGGAAGGCCCGTGACCAGCCCTACTGCTTTTTCGGTCGGCTCGCTGCCGCCATAGACGCCGAAGGCCGCGGCCCGGGCGGCCGACTGGCTGTTGAGCAGGGCAGCGAGCGCTTCGCCCTCTTCCGCGCGGCGGCTTTTGAAATTGATCAGGAAACGGCCGTCCGGAAGGGCGTCAAAAACCTCCGGCAGGGTCGGCATCAGGGCCTTGCCCTCTCCCCGGAACGGAAAGGTCTTACCCCCATCGGCCGTATAGCCGTAGCCGATATCGAGCGTCTTCAGGACGGCCATCGGTGTCTGTTCGGTGACGCCCTTGCCCTCGGTGCGGCAATCGAGCGTCCAATCGTGGAAGACGGCGAACTGCTTGTCCGGCGTCAAATGTACGTCGAGCTCGACCACGTCGGCTCCCGCGTCGAAGGCGGCCTTCATGCCGGCCACGGTATTCTCCAGAAAGGCATGTGTCGGCGGCAGCATCAGGCTCGCGGTACAGGTGTCGCTCTTGACGTTGGTGGTGTCGAAAAGCTGGTGCTGGCCGCGATGGGCTATGATCCTGAGCGGCTTGTCGTTTGGAAACCGGGAGAAGACGGTTGTATTGCCGATCCAGAGCGCGGCGGCGATGAGGAGGGGGAATGCTGCGGCGATCTTCCATTTCATGCGGAGGGTTCCTCTGTGGTGCGGATGGACATGAGACGTCCGAGCGCGACTTTTCCTTGGGTGCCCGGCTTCCGGCCTGTGCGGGAATATGCTAGGCAGCCGCCATGGCTTCGTTTCTGTCCAATATATTCTCGATGTTCTCCGGTGGCGGCAAAGCTGCCGAAGCACCCGCTGCTTCCGCAAAACCTGTCGAGCATGCCGGCTGCATCATCCATCCGACGCCGATCCGCGAAGGCTCGCAGTTCCGGCTGGCCGGGCGTATCGAGAAGGACGTGGAAGGCGAGACGCTGGTGCGCAATTTCGTCCGCGCCGACGTCTTCACCTCGATGGACGACGCGATCGAATACACTGTCCGCAAGGCGCAGCAGATCATCGACCAGAATGGTCCGTCGCTGTTTTCCGATGGGGAGAAGTCGCGCTCCGCGTGACGTGCGTTCCGCATTGTGATCGTAAAAATTGCGAGTCATACTCAAAATTAAGTCATTAGCGATAGCTTGAGGCATCTGTTCCGATGTCTTTACTGCGGTCGACTTTTGATGCGATCTCGCTGGTTATATTTTATGCTTTTTATCGGCTCCGGGTTTTCCGGCGGCCTTTTCCCGGCCCTTGCCTTCGCGGGCGATCTCCCTTCGAACGTGTCCCGGCTGGATATGACATGGGTTCTTGTCGCCGCCGGTCTGGTCATGTTGATGCAGGTGGGTTTCCTTCTGCTCGAAGCCGGCATGGTGCGCTCGAAGAACTCGATCAACGTCGCGCAGAAGAACCTTCTCGATTTCGTCTTTGGTGTCGTCGCCTTCGCCGCGGTCGGCTTCATGATCGCCTTCAGCCGTTCGAACGGTTTCCTGTTCGGGACGCAGAGCGAGTTCTATTTCTTGCGCGACCTGGACAGTTGGCAATCGGCCTTTTTCGTCTTCCAGGTGATGTTTTGCGGTACGGCTGCAACGATTGTGTCCGGCGCGGTCGCCGAGCGGATGAAGCTCCCGGCCTATGTGTTCGGTTCGCTGTTCATGTCGGGCCTGATCTATCCGGTCTTCGTCCATTGGGCCTGGGGATCGGCCCTGTTTCCGAACGCGTCGGCCTTCCTGTCACAGATGGGTTTCGTCGATTTCGCCGGCTCCACGGTCGTCCATTCGACCGGCGGCTGGGTGGCGCTTGCGGCCTGCATGGTCATCGGCCCGCGCATCGGCAAGTTCAATGCCGACGGCACGCCGGTCCGGATCGCCGGTCACAGCCCGGTTCTCTCGACCACGGGCGCGCTGCTGCTGTTCATCGGCTGGATCGGGTTCAATGGCGGCTCGACGCTCGGGGTCTCCGACGAGGTCGCGCCGATCATCGCGAACACGGTGCTGGCGGGCGGCATGGGCACCTGCGTCGGCTATGTCATCGGCTTCTACCAGGACGGCGTCATCCTTCCGGAAAAATCGAATTCCGGCATGCTCGGCGGGCTCGTGGCGGTTACGGCCGGCTGCAATATTTTTGATCCCGCAAGCGCATTGATGGTCGGCGCGATCGGCGGCGCGGTGGCGATCTTCGGCAATGCCTTCATCGAGAGAACGCTCAGGATCGACGACGCGGTGGGCGCCATCGGCGTCCATGCCTTTGCCGGCGTTGCCGGAACGCTGCTCGTCGCGCTGCTTGCGCCGGTCGAGCAGCTGCCGGCGGGCGGCAGGCTGGCGCAGCTGCACGTGCAGCTTGTCGGGATCGGCGTCAGTTTCTACTGGTCATTCGGTCTCGGTTACGCCTTCTTCTGGGCCGTGAACCGGCTCATGCGCATTCGGGTATCGGTCAGGGACGAAGAGGACGGGCTGAACCTTGCCGAACACGCGACCCGTCTCGGCGTCGGCCATGTGGAAGATGCGCTGACCGATCTTCTCGGCGGCAACGCCGACCTGCGCAAGCGCCTTCCGGTGGTGAAAGGCGACGAGGCCGAAAAGCTGACCGGGCTGTTCAACCGGCTGATGGACAATGTCGAGGAGGAGGAGCGCAGCCGCGGAGAGCTGATGGAGCTTCGCCGCGACAACGAGGAGTCCGAGCGCGTCGCAGCGCTCGCCAACGCCACGTTCGAGGCGATCCTGATCCACAGCAATGGCATCATCGTCGACGGCAACGAACAGCTGGGCAAGATGATGGGCCTGCCGCTCGCCGAAATCATCGGCCGTTCCGTCTTCGACTTCCTGCATGACGGCGAGACGATCCGCGTCGCCGACATGATGAAGCTCAACGACGACAACAGCCACGAGATCGTCGCGATGTTGGCGAGCGGCGAGGGGATTCCCGTCGAGGCGCGGGGCCGCGACATCCTCTATCGCGGCGAGAAGGCCCGCATCGGCTGCCTCGTCGATCTCAGGGAACGCAAACAGGCGGAAAGCCGGATGCGCTATCTGGCGCTGCACGATCCGCTGACCGGGCTCCCCAATCGGGTGCTGTTTTCCGAACGGCTGACCGAGCTGGTCGACGAGGCCGGGGACGGCAAGGGCTGCGGCGTCCTGATGGTCGATCTCGACCGCTTCAAGGATATCAATGACATCCATGGCCATCAGGCCGGCGATGCGGTGATCCGCGAGACCGCCGCGCGTCTTGCGGCCGTGGCCGGCGCCGACAACATCGTCGCCCGTTTGGGCGGCGACGAGTTCGCTGTCATCATCGCGCATATGTCCGATATCGACGAGCTCGAGAATTTCGGTAACCGGCTGCTGGTCGCGATGGCGGATCCGATCGATATCGGCCACGGTGAACAGGCCAATATCAGCGTCAGCATCGGCGGCGCGCTGTGCCCGGAACACGCCACGGACATGGACGCGCTGATCGGCTGCGCCGACGTCGCGCTCTACCACGCCAAGAATGCCGGCCGGAACGCCTGCCGCATGTTCAGGCGGGGCATGAACGAGCTGATCGAAAAGCGCCGGGCGCTGGAGGTCGATCTGGAAATTGCCCTGCAGGGCAATGAATTTGAACTCTACCTGCAGCCGCGCGTCGAGGCGGAAAGCGGCCTCATCATCGGTTACGAGGCGCTTTTGCGCTGGGTTCATCCGAAACGCGGAATGATCAGCCCCGGCGATTTCATCCCGGTCGCGGAAGCCTCCGGCAAGATCATCCGGCTCGGCGCCTGGGTGCTCGCCGAAGCCTGCAGGCTCCTGGAGGATCTCGACGGCCATATCAGCGTCAACGTCAGCCCGCTGCAGTTCCGCCATGCGGATTTCGTCACCGATCTTGCCGATCTTCTGAGAATCACGGGCGCCGATCCGCGCCGGATCGAGCTCGAAATCACCGAAAGCGTGCTGATCGAGGACGACAAGCGTGCCGTCCAGATCCTCAACGACCTGAAGCGCATGGGTTTCCACATCGCTCTCGACGATTTCGGTACCGGTTACTCGTCGCTGAGCTACCTGAGTCGCTATCCGTTCGATACGATCAAGATCGACCGCAGCTTCGTCAACAACCTGAACGTGGTCGATAACGCGCAGATCATCGTCCGCACCATCATCGACCTCGGCTCCGGGCTTGGCATGAAGGTCGTCGCGGAAGGTGTCGAGACGATCGAACAGGCACTGTTCCTCGCTCACGCGGGTTGCGACGAGCTCCAGGGCTATCTTCTCGGCAAGCCCCGGAAGGCCGGCGAAATCGTCCGCGAAGTCGATCCCGCGATCGCCACCCAGCTCCGCAACGTCCCCAAGAGGCTGCCGGAGATCCAGGATTACCCGTCATTCGAAAGCGAAACCTCCCTGCCGTTATTGCATAGTCATGCATAATGGCGATAATCCTGTCGGGTTGGAGAACTTGTAAAAAAGACAACGGTTACAGCGGCATAGTGCCTGCAGGAGGTTAAGGTAGATCGAAATGCAAGTGTTCAATCTAGCCCTCTTCCTTCTGGAAGCGGTGATCTATTTCACTGTCATGACCGCCTTCCTGCATTTCCGCCGCCAGATTGGACTTGGCGTATTTCTTGCCGCTCTCGGTGTCATGCATTTCATGGAGACCTATCTCGCGGCGGTCTTCTATATTGAACTTCCGTTCGGCACCGTTTCTCCCGGTTCTTCGGTCTTTTTTGCCGGCAAGCTGATGATGATTCTGCTTCTTTACTTGAAGGAGGATGCGGCAACCGTCCGCCAGCCGATCTACGGGCTTTTCCTCGGCAACCTGCTGACCGTCGGGATCGCCCAGATTCTCCAGGCGCACGAGGTCGTGGCGCTGCCGGGCGGCCGCGCCGCGGACATGGCTTTCCTCAACGAGATGGGCTGGCTGATGGTGTGGGGCACGGCGCTGCTTTACGTCGATGCGATCGGCATCATCCTGCTCTACGAGCGGCTCGGCCGCGTGCTGCGCAATAATGTCGTGCTGAGATTCGCACTCAGCGGCGCGGTTATGCTGACCTTCGACCAGGTTGGATTCTATTCGGCGCTCAATATCCTCTTCAATGCGCCGCCTTCGGTCTTTTTCGGCGGCTGGTGTGCCAAGATGCTCGCCGTGGTTCTCTATGCGCTGCTGTTTGCAGTCTATCTCAAGATCGAGCAGATCCCGCGACTGGCCAGGTCGACGCGCGAGATCACCGACATCTTCAACGACCTGACGTTTCGCGAGCGCTATCAGGCGCTGCTTGCCAAGAGCGGCGTCGACGGGCTGACCGGGCTTTTCGACCGCGGCCGGCTGGAGGCGGATGTTCCCAAGCTCATCCACCGCTGTCTCGACCGCGGTACGGGGCTCAGTCTCATCATCATCGATGCGGATCACTTCAAGCAGGTCAACGACCTGTTCGGCCACCTGAAGGGTGACGAGGTGCTGAAGGAAATCGCGCTCTGCCTGCAGGCCGGCTCGCGCCCGAGCGATCATCTCTCTCGTTTCGGCGGCGAGGAATTCGTGCTGATCCTGCCCGACACCGATCACGATGCCGCCTTGACGATCGCGGAGCGTCTGCGCACCGCCATCTGCCGGTCGGTCATTCGTCCCGACGGTCAATGCGTGACGGTGTCGATCGGCGTGGCGACCGCTCCTGATGACGGACACGCGCTGGACGCGATGCTCGGGCGCGCTGACGAGCGGCTCTACCGCGCAAAAAATGACGGCCGGGACAATGTCCACGGCCGTCTCGGCAGGCTCGTTCCGTCAGGGGCAGGGACGGGTGCTTAGGCGGCGAGAGCAAGCTGCCGGTTGCGCTGCTGGGCGGTGGCGATAGCCTTTTCAGCAGCTTCCGGGCCGAAGGCGACGCCTTCGACATAGATGACTTCCACATCGGTCATCCCCAGGAAGCCGAGGACGGTCGTGAGGTAGGGGACGGCATGGTTCATGCCGGCGGCCGGACCTTCCGAATAGACGCCGCCGGATGCAAGCACGACATAGACCTTCTTGCCGGTGGCGAGGCCTTCCGGGCCTTCCGCCGTGTAGCGGAACGTCTGGCCGGCGCGGGCGACGTTGTCGATCCAGCTCTTCAGCGTCGAATAGATGTTGAAGTTGATGAGGCCCGTGGCGATGACCACCGTATCGGCGGCCATGAGTTCGGCGACCAGCTTGTCGGAATAGTCGGCGGCGGCGGCTTCCGCCGGGCTGCGGTCTGCGGCCGGCTTGCGGATGGCCGACGTGGTGACGCTGTCGAGATGCGGGATCGGATTGGCGCCGAGATCGCGATGCACGACCGAGGTGCCGTTGTCGCGGGCGCTCAGTTCGTTGGCGAGGTCATGGGCGACCTTGCTGGAGAGCGAGTCGTCGCCGCGCGGGCTCGAAGTCACGAGAAGAATGGAGGACATGGTTTGTTTCCTTGTCTGGAGATACGTCTGCAGCTTGGGTCTGCAGTTATCCGGGATTGGAGAAAGCGGGTGGATCCGCTCTGTTCGAGAGATTAGATAGGCGTGGACGCCCATCGATAAAACTGAGATAATCTCGAAGCGATCTATCGAAAATTTGGATGAAGACCATGGATGCCAATCCGACCCTCGACCAGTTGCAGGTGTTTCTCGCCGTCGCCGAAACGGGCAGCTTTTCCGCCGCTTCGCGCATGCTCAATCGGGCGCAATCGGTGGTGAGCTACACGATCGGCAATCTGGAGGCCCAGCTCGAAATGCCGCTTTTCGAGCGCAGCGGCGCCCGCCAGCCGAAGCTGACCGAAGCAGGCAAGGCGATGCTGACCGACGCACGCCGGATCGTCGCCGACCTGCAGGTGATGCGCGCCCGGGCGAAGAGCATCAAGCAGGGGCTGGAAGCGGAACTGTCGCTGGCGCTGAGCGTGATGGTGCCCTCGGATGCCATGGTTTTGGAACTGCGGGAATTCCGTGACCGCTTTCCGAGCGTTACGCTCAATCTCAATGTCGGCGAACTTGGCATGGTCATGGACATGGTCATGAGCGGCCGGGCCGATATCGGCATCGGCGGGTCGATCCTTCGGCAGGAGGATTCGCTGACGATGGAGAAGATCGGTTATTCGTTCATGATTCCCGTCGCCGCTGCCGAACACCCGCTTGCAAATCTCGGCCGGCCTCTGACGATCGCCGACGTGCGCGAGGAAGTCCAGCTGGTGGTGACCGATACGTCGGGCCTGACGAAAGGCCGCGATTTCAACGTCTTGTCCTACAGGACATGGCGCGTCAGCGACATCGCCACAAAGCACCAGCTGATCAAGGGTGGTCTCGGCTGGGGCGGCCTGCCGGCTTCAGTCGCCGGAAAGGACATCATGAATGGAAGTCTCGTGGCGCTCGATCTCGAAGCCTACGAGCAAAGCGAGTACCCGCTCTATGCCATGCGCAAGACCGCAAATCCGCTCGGACCTGCGGGCCGGTGGCTGGTCGATGCCATGGAGCGCCGGCTTTCCAGCTGCCCGAGCCACGGTGACTTCAAGCAGATGCTCGGCATCGAATCCCGGGAGGCGCTTCCTCTGGCCGCCGAATAGCCGAAGCTGTTCCGGCCGGGCGCGTCGAGCGGGGTCAAAGCCAGTCGATGCGCTTGAGGATCCACAGCGTGCCCGCGGAAATAACCACGACCAGCGCGACGATGATCAGGAAAGCCCAGGTGTCGTTGACGCCGGGAATGCCGCCGACATTCATGCCGAAAAGGCCGGCGACGACGCTCGGCGGCAGGAGAAGGGCGGCCAGCGCGGCCAGCCGGTTGGAATTGCGCGCGATCCGCTCGCCGATGACCGTCGAAAGGTCGTCGTGAAGAATGCCGGTCCGGTCGCGGATGGCATCGAGATATTCGATGAACCGCATCAGTTTGTCGATCACCTCGCGAAAGCGGAGCTTGTCCCGCTCCTTGAGCCACGGCGCGTCGTCGTGCTCGATCCTGTTGAGCGCATCGCGTTGCGGCGCGAGATATCGGCGTAGCTGCACGGCGCGGCGGCGCAGCAGCTTGAGCCTCTGGCGCACCTCGCTCGCTTCCCCCTTGAAAATCAGCTCGTCGAGTTCGTCGACCTCTTCGTCCATGCCGTCGAGCACCGGCTCCAGATCGCGGACGAGCTTGTCGCTGACGAGCGCCAGCAGTTCCCCCGCCTGCCGGGGACCCTTGCCGTTGTCGAGCGCCCGCCGGATATCGCGCAGCGCCGTGATGTAATGACCGCTGTCGCGCAATGTCACCAGCCGGTGTTCGTCCACCCAGATATGCAGGGGGACGAGATCGATCTCGTCCGAGGTTTTTTCCGCCTCGTCCGGCGGGGCGGCGCAGACACCGCGCAGGATGATCAGCAGCCCATCGCCCACGGGCTCGACGCGCGGGCGTGAATCCTCCGCGAGAAGCGCCTCCGCCACCAGCGGATCGAAGCCGCCATGGGTGTTGACCCATTCCGCCGTCGCCGGATGATCGCGCTCGAAATGCAGCCAGACGATACCGTCCTCCCGCTTCCAGCTGCAGGCCTCCGCCATGTTCATCGTCCTGCAGCCGCCGTGGCCGTCGAGGACGAGGACGAAGCGCAGGCCGGGCTCGTCACCGTAGCTCACCGCGGTCTTGGTCTTTTCGAGCATGGATGCGCGTCCTCCTTACGCGATTTCAAGCGATTTTATCAGCAAATATCTTGCCCGCGAAGTGTAACCATTCCCTTCATGGGGCGGACCGGCCAAGCGCGCCGACTGCGAGTTGACGCTGTTTCAACCTCTGCTATAACGGCGCCACGGTCTGCAGTTCACCGAGGCGTCGCCGTCCCGAAAGGGAAGCTAAACCTGCTCATGACGAAGATGATCAGCACTTATCCCGTGCCAGAGTCGACAAGCCGGCGACCAGCGACACCCCGATTGAGGGAACGGCGCGCTTGAGGATAAGACATGCCGAGATCCATCTTTCCCATGGAGATCGCCGACCTTTCGGCTTTCGCCAAATCCATCCGTCGACAGATCGACATGCTCGACCACAAGCCGAGCCATCTGGAAATCCTCAATCTGCTCACCAAGGCGGCCGGTTTCCGCAACTACCAGCATTTTCGAGCGGTCGCCAGGACCGCCGACGTCATCGCCCAATGGCACCCTGTGCTGGACGATGAGCCGGCTCCCGATGAAGACCGGGTGCTGAAAACCGCCCGCCATTTCGACGGGCAGGGCCGGCTGGTCCGCTGGCCCGGCAAGCGCGGGCAGCAGGAAATCTGCCTCTGGTTCCTGTGGTCGAAGATCCCGGCGGGCCGGGAGTTCACCGAGCGCCAGATCAGCGAGCTTCTGAACACGCTGCATCTCTTCGGCGATGCCGCGATGCTGCGTCGCGATCTCTTCGATTCCCGTCTCGTCCAGCGCACCCGCGATGGCCGGGAGTACCGCCGCATCGAACAGAAACCGCCGGCGGAGCTCAAGCTGCTTCTGTCGCGGATCGGGCAGAAGGCCGAGGCGGCTTAATGCGCCACGGTCGCCGGCTGCGTCAGAGCGTGACCATGCCCTCGATGCAGTCGGTGACCTCTCCGCCGATCCAGATATCGTCGCCGACCTTGTCGACATACACCCGGCCAGCGCGGCCAAGCACGGTGCCCTGCGCCACAACATAGCTTTCCGGCGCAGCACCCGATCCGATCAGCCATTGGGCAAGGCCGGCGTTGAGACTGCCGGTGACCGGATCCTCATAGCCGTTGCGAGTAAAGGCACGCACCTCGAATTGCGCGTCCTTCCCGTCGAGATCGGGATTGAAGCGCCCGACGAGCCCGACGCGGGTGCCGGCGAGAGCGGAATAGTCCGGCTTGACCGCCAGCACATCGGCGCGGGAGGGCAGGCGCACGCCGATCCAGTCCGGGCCGTTGTCGCACCAGTTGGAATCCTCGATCAGGTTGGCGGGCAGGCTGAGCGCCTTGGCGATCCGTTCGACCAGCGCCGGATCCACCGGGCCGCTGCGCCTGAGCGGCGGCGCCGCAAACGCAAGCCGGTTGCCGTCGCGGCGGATGCGGACAAGGCCTGCGCCGCATTCCTGCACGATGTCGCCGGTCGGTGACGCCTGTTGCTGCGAGAGCCAGACATGCGCGCTGCCGAGGGTCGGGTGACCAGCGAAAGGCAGTTCCTGCGACGGTGTGAAAATCCTCACCCGGTAGCTGGCCGTCGGATCGGTCGGCTCGAGCAGAAAGGTAGTCTCGCTGAGATTGGTCCAGTTGGCGAAGGACTGCATCTGCGCGTCGCTCAGTCCATCGGCGCCGATCACCACTGCAAGCGGATTACCGCCCATCGGCCGGCTGGAGAAGACATCGACTTGCTGGAACAGGGATTTTGGCATTGCCTTGCCTCATGCGCTTGAAAAGAAAGACGGCAGCCGAGGCTGCCGTCCAAATATCGCCGGCCAATTATCGCCGGCCCAATATCGCCGGAAGGTATATCGGTGCTTAAAGCACCAGCCGGAATTTTGCGAAACCGTTCTCGCCGTCGCCGGCATCCTCGATCTTGGCGCCCTTGATCTCGCCCGCGAAATGGCGTGCCTTGGGGCCGGTTTCAAAGATCGCGCTGGTGCCGGGCAGCGGCTTGAACGACCAGTTGGCATCGGCCGACGGGTTGATCGTGCCCTGGTCGACGATATAGCGCACGATCACGTCGCGGTTGGTGTCGGGGGCGACGAAGATCACCTTGTCGCCGGCGATCTCCGGGAACTTGCCGCCGCCGCCGGCGCGATAGTTGTTGGTCGCCACGACGAATTTCTGCGCCGGATCGATCGGCTTGCCGTTGTACTTGAGATCAACGATGCGGTTGGAATTGGCATTGATGAGCTTGCCGTCCTTGTCGAAGCGCGTCGGCTGCGACAGGTCGATCTGGTAGGTGACGCCGTCGATGACGTCGTAATTGTAGGATGGGAAATCATTGTTGAGCAGCGGCGCGTCCTTGGCGCCGACCGCGACCTGATTGAACATGCCGGCCGACATTTCCAGCCAGTTCTTGACCTGCGCACCCGTGATCAGCACCGCCTGCACGGTGTTCGGGTAGAGATAGAGGTCGGCGACGTTCTTGATGGCGATATTGCCCGCCGGAACGTCGGTGTAATATTCCGCGCCGCCGCGGCCGCCGGCCTTGAAGGGGGCGGCGGCCGAAAGGACCGGGAGGTCCTTGTACTGGCCTTCCTTCAGCATCTCCTTGATGTACCAGGTCTGGGCATTGGAGACGATCTGCACCGACGGATCGTCGGCGACCAGCGCGAAATACGAATAGAGAGGCGCCGAGCTCTTGCCGACCGCGCGGCGGACATAGGCGAGGGTGGCCTCATGCTCCTCCTTGGCCGCGGCGATGATTTCCGGCTTGTCCTTGACGTCGGCGACGATCTTCTTGGCGTCGTCGCGGTGGTAGATCGGCCTGGCTTCGGAGGTGAAGTCCACGACTTTCCACCCCTTGCCGTCCTTTTCGACGAGCAGGTCGATCAGGCCCATATGCGAGCCCCAGAAACCGCCCATGACGGCGGGCTTGCCCTGCAGCGTGCCCTTCTTGGTATCGGCACCCTTGACCCCGTCGAAATCCTTGCTGTTCGGGAAAACCAGATGCTGGTGGCCGGTGAAGATCGCGTCGATGCCCGGAACGCCGGCGAGGTAAAGCGAGGCATTTTCCATGAGGTCGCTCTGGCTTCCGCCGTCGATGCCCGAATGGGACAGCGCGATGACGACGTCGGCGCCTTCCTCCTTCATGACCGGCACCCAGGCCTTGGCGGCCTCGACGATGTCGCGGGTCTGCGCCTTGCCTTCGAGGTTCTTCGCATCCCAGGTCATGATCTGCGGCGGCACGAAGCCGATGAAGCCGACCTTGATCGGGCTTTCGGCGCCCGAACCGTCCTTGATCTTCTTCTCGACGATCACATAGGGTTTCAGGAAAAGCTCGTCCTTCTTAGGGTCGGAGGCAAGCCGGCCCTTGGTGAGGTTGGCGCAGGTATAGGGGAAGCCGGAGCCGGCGAGAACCTTGAACAGGAAGTCGAGGCCGTAGTTGAACTCGTGGTTGCCGAGCGTGCCCGCATCGTAGCCGAGCACGTTCATCGCCTTGATGACCGGGTGCTTGTCGCCGTCCTTCATGCCGCGCTCATAGGCCATGTAGTCGCCCATCGGATTGCCCTGCAGGAAGTCGCCATTGTCGATCAGCATCGAATTTCCGGCTTCGGCGCGGATCGCATCGATGATCGAGGCGGTGCGGGCAAGGCCGAGCGTGTCGTTCGGCTTGTCGGCGTAATAGTCGTAAGGGAAGACGTGGACGTGGATATCGGTGGTTTCCATGATGCGCAGATGCGCCTGGTTGCCGGCCGCACGCGCGGCGAACGGGTGCAGCATCACCAGGGCCGACGAGGCGGCGACGCCTGCAAGCAGCGAACGGCGGGTGATCGGGTGAAGATCGTTGAGCGACGACATGGGCAGCCTCCTGAGAACGGACGGGTGAACGACAATTCGGCGCCATATTGACGCGCGCCGAATGTAACGCCAAGCGGATTCTGAAGAGGGAGGAGAGGGACGTGCGATCGCCGGCTACATCCTCTCCGCTGGCCGGGGGCAAGGGCGGAGGCCCGGGGTCAATAGGCCGCCATTCGCATCGCTTCGATAAGCTGCGCCATCTGGAACGGTTTGGGAAGAATGGGGATATGGCGCATGTCGGCGGGCACGCCGGACGGTCCGTATCCGGTCACGAAAACGAACGGAATGTCCCGCGCAGTCAGGATCTCGGCAACCGGAAAGCTGGCTTCGCCGGCAAGGTTCACATCGACCAGGGCCATATCCAGGGCAAGCGACCGGGCCTTGACGATCGCATCGTCGAGCCGCGAGGCCGTCCCCATCATCCTGCACCCGATCTGCTCCAGAAATTCTTCGAGCATCATCGAAACGAGGGCTTCGTCTTCGATGATGAGAACGCGTATGCCGACGAAGATCTGGGCGTCGTTCACCTTGCACCTGCTTGCAGCAACGGCGTCACCTCGGCGGGGACGGCGACATCGGCAAGCGGCGCTTCGATCGTGCCGATGATCCCCGAAGGCTGGTCGAAGATCACCGATGCCTTGCCGCCCAGATCCTGGGCAAGGCTCCGCTCGATCAGCCTGACGCCGAACCCTCGTCTCAATGGCGCGATGACCGGCGGTCCGCCGCTTTCCGTCCATGTCAGCCGCAGCGCCGGGCTGGCACCCTCGACGATCTGCCAGTTGATCGCGACCTGGCCGGCAAGGGTCGAGAGCGCGCCATATTTCAAGGCGTTTGTCGTCAGTTCGTGCAGGCCCATGGCAAGCGCGAGTGCGGCCCGAGGCAGCAGCCGCAGCGAAGGGCCGGACACCGTGAAGCGGTAGTCTCCGCCGTCGCCGAAGGGCGCCAGCGCCCCGGTGACCACGTCGTCGATATTAGCCCCCTCCCATTTTTCGCGGGTGAGGACGTCGTGGGCGGCAGCGAGTGCCATGAGGCGCCGTTCCAGATTCTGCCGCACGATCGGATCGCCGCCCCTGAGCGTCTGGGAGGCGATGGCCTGGACGGTCGCAAGCGTGTTCTTGACCCGGTGGTTCAGCTCGTTGACCATGAGCTGCAGCCTGTCTTCGATCCGTTTCCGCTCGGTGATCTCGACCGAGACGCCGACCAGGCCGATAACCTTGCCGTCGGCATCGCGCAACGGCGCCTTGGTCGACGACCAGACCCGCGGATGGCGGCCCTCGCGGCTGATGATCTCTTCGAATTCTTCGGTTTTCGCCTGATCCATGATCCGGCGGTCGTTGGCCATCACCAATTCGGCCTGGGTTTTGCTGTCGAGGAATTCCAGGTCGGTGCGCCCCTCGACCTCCGACCAGGGCCTGCCGATCAGATCCAGGGTCGAGACATTGGCGAGGATGATGCGGCCCTGCAGGTCCTTGGCGTAGATCAGTCCCGGTGCAGTCTCCAGGATGGCCCGCAGCAGGGCGTTGGTCTGGTGGAGTTCCCGTTCGGCGAGCTTGATCGAGGTGATGTCGCTGCTCACCTCGATCGCGACCTCCGGCTCCCCGGCTTCGCCGCGGTTCAGCGACCATTTGCTGATGATGTGGATCTCGCGGCCGTCCTTGTGGCGGCGCGTGAGTTCCCCCTGCCATTCGCCGTCGCGAAGGAGGATCGCGTTGATTTCATCGGGGGAGAGCGGGCAGCGGGTCTGCAGCAGGTCGAGCGCGTTTTTCCCCAGGGCCTCTTTTTCCGAATAACCGTAGAGGCGTTCCGCGCCGATCCCCCAGAATACGATCCTGCCGTCAAGGCTGCGCAGAGTGCCCTGGGTCTGCCCGAACGCCTGCGTGAACCTTTCAAGCCGATAGAGTTTCGCATCGATATCGCGCTGGATCCTTCGCTTCGCCCAGATCGACGCCGCGAACGAAGCCGCGGCAAGCACCAGAAGGAGGATCGGCTCGCCCAGAGTATCGACCGCCCCGTCGGCCGCCACCAGAAAGCCGCCCAGCGCCAGAAGCAGGATTGCCAGCCAGGTGACAAGGGTAACCAGCAGGCGCGCCGTCCGCGATGTCGGAGAGGGCAAAGTAAAGGGAACAGCAACCATCTAAGCATCCTTGGTTTGCCTGCGTGCTGTGGCTGTCAGCACAATGCAGGCCGGAAAAACGGGGACGCTTGAACAGCCGCTACTCTTGACGAGGACGGTCTTTAGTTTCGCTTGCTCTGAATAGATTAGGACTTTATCACTTATCAATTCAACGGCAAGTAGTAAATAACTGGTAAACGCCAATCGACGCTTGATATTTTAGCTCTTTGCCGTCTTTACAACGTTTCTATTTGTGCTTGGTGGTGATTCGTGGAGCGCGAATAAGTTGAAGGACGCATGGAAGCCAAGTTGAGCGCGGCCGGCCTCAGCGCGAGGCCGGAATTTCTTTGTGGAAGAAACGGAAATAGGAGGAGACCTGAGCCAGCGCGTTGCTGTTGATGCTGAACTGAACGCCGAGCCGGCCGCTGCGCCGCCATTTGACGGTGCCTTCCAGGATGCCGAGTTCCTCGCTTTCGACCCGCACCGGACTGCCGTCTGCCGCATGCAGCGTGCGTCCGCCCAGATCGAGCGCCATGCCGGTTGCCGAGAGATCGGTGACGCGGCCCTGGACCGCCTGGTTGAAATACTTGACCGTACCCAGGATACGGGTCTTCTTTCTTTGGGCGCTGCGGGTCTTCATGCGTCCTGTAGCGGTAGTCGTCATGCGAATGGCCCTCGTTGTTTCCTCTGTTGTTCCCACTGATAGGGAAGACCTGTTGAAGTCCGCTTAGGTCGATCCATAAAAATCTATCGATGATCCGAATCTCCTGATGCTGAAGCTCCCGGAGGGCAGTGACTTGACGGTTGGGCGCAATGTCACTAGTGATGATACAGACCTGTCTCATCACTAAGGCGTATTTCGTGTCACCCGAGCAGACCCCGACAGCTTCCTCGAAGCGGCAGCATATTGTCGAAACGGCTTACCGGCTGTTCAGGCAGGAGGGCTTTCACGCGACCGGCATCGACCGGATCATCGCCGAGGCCCAGGTGGCCAAGATGACCATGTACCGCCATTTCCCATCCAAGGAGGGCTTGATCGTCGAAGTCCTTGAGGAGCGGTTCCGGCGTTTCGAAGAGCAACTCGACCGCATGGCCGCATTGTCGAAACAGCCGGAAGGGATGATCGACGATATCATCGGGTGGTATGGGCGCTGGTTCGATCGGGCGGATTTCAACGGCTGCCTGTTTGCCCATGCGCTGGCCGAATACGGCTCGCCTGGCCATCCCGTCTTCGAAGCCTCCGTCAGGCAGAAGGAGAGCCTCCGGCGCCGCATGGCGGGCATTCTGGCGAAGCTGATGTCCGCTGCCGAAGCCGAAACGGCGTCCACCGCAATCCTGATGCTCATCGAGGGAGCCACCTTGATGGCCGAGATGGGGCAGGGTGGCAAAGCCATCGACGCGGCACGCAGGGCGGCATCGGATATCATCGCCGCGGGCCGCCGCACATGAGCACATCCGTCGTCCTGCTCGCTCTCTTTGCAGCCGTGCTGCATGCCTGCTGGAACGCATTCCTGCGCTCCGGCGCCGACCGTTTCTGGACGATGACGATCATGGCGCTGGCGATGACGGTTGCCGCCTTGCCGGTGGCGTTGATCCTGCCGCTGCCGGCCGCCGAAGCCTGGCCCTATCTGGTCGGCTCCGCCGTCTTCCAGCTGATCTACAGCCTGCTGCTGGTCGCCGCCTATCGGCATGGGGAACTGGGGCAGGTCTATCCGATCATCCGCGGCAGCGCGCCGCTGCTGGTGACGCTGGCAGGGTTGGTCTTCGCGAGGGAACTGCCGCTGCCGCTCTCGATGGTCGGCATATGTTGCGTGGTTCTGGGCATCATGCTTCTCGCCCTCGGCAAGGGGAAAGCTTCCACCGGTTCGATGCTCTACGCGCTGGCGACCGGCGTTTCGATTGCCGGTTATTCGACCGTCGACGCTGCCGGCATACGACTGTCCGGCAATACGAGCGCCTATATCAGCTGGGTCTTCGTGCTGCCCGGCATCCTGCTCCTGGCCGCCTTCACGGTGATGCGCGGGCGACTGCGGGTCGATCCTCGGTCCCGCGAAACGATGAAGGCGGTCGGCGGAGGGCTGGTTTCGCTCGTCTCCTATGGCGCGGTGCTGGTCGCCTATTCGATGGCGCCGGCCGGGCCGGTTTCGGCGCTGCGGGAAACCAGCGTCGTGTTCGCGGTGCTGATCGGCTGGGCGTTTCTCGGAGAGAGCCTGTCCACGAAACGCATCGCCGCCTGCATCGTGGTCGCGGCAGGCGCCATCCTCATCGGCATTTCATAGCCCGACATTTCATAATCCTACATTCGGCTTGTCGATGATTTCTCGCAGCGCAAAGCTCGAATTGATCTTCACCACATGCGGCAGCGCCGACAGCCAGTCGCGATGGATGCGCTCGTAATCCTCGAGATCCTTGGCCGCGACCCGCAGGATATAGTCGTATTCGCCGGACATCAGGTAACAGACCAGCACGTTGGGACAGAGCTTCACCGCCGCCTCGAATTCGGTGAGCGTCTTGGCGAACTGGCCGGACAGCGAGATGTGGACGATCACCATCATCTTGTAGTCGAGCGCCTTGTTGGAAAGGCGGGCGTGGTAGCCGCTGATCGTGCCGCTTTTTTCGAGGATGTCGAGCCGCCGCGAACAGGCCGACGGCGACAGCCCGACCCGCTCGGCAAGCTCCGCATTGGAGATGCGGCCCTGCTGCTGCAATGTCCGCATGATCGCAAGATCAATGGCATCCAATGCGCTCATTCGCAGATCCTTCGAAAAAATCGTCATTCAGGCAATTATCTGCGAAAATACGATATTCCGCAATTCGTCTTCGCAAGGACATTCGCGCGATTCTCTGGTTTGCTTTTACCTGGGAACATCAACGGCGAAAGCCACAACTTGAGAGGAACGCTGGATGCGTGTCGGATGCCCGAAGGAAATCAAAAACCATGAATATCGCGTGGGGCTTACCCCCGGCGCGGTACGTGAATACGTGGCCCATGGCCACGAAGTGCTGATCGAAACCAAGGCCGGCGCCGGCATCGGCGCAGATGACGGCGCCTATGCGGCAGCCGGGGCCAGGATCGTCGGTTCGGCCAAGGAAATCTTCGAAAAATCCGACATGGTCGTCAAGGTCAAGGAACCGCAGCCCTCCGAATGGGCGCAGCTCCGCGACGGCCAGCTTCTCTATACCTATCTCCATCTCGCGCCCGATCCGGAACAGACCAAGGGTCTGCTCGCCTCCGGCGTCACCGCCATCGCCTACGAAACCGTGACCGACGAGCGCGGTGGCCTGCCGCTATTGGCTCCGATGTCGGAAGTCGCCGGACGTCTTGCTATCCAGGCGGGCGCGACCGCGCTGCAGAAGGCCAACGGCGGCCGCGGCATCCTGCTCGGCGGCGTGCCGGGCGTGCTGCCGGCCAAGGTCGCCGTCATCGGCGGCGGCGTCGTCGGCCTGCATGCGGCCCGCATGGCCGCCGGCCTCGGCGCCGACGTCTCGATCATCGACCGGTCGCTGCCGCGACTGCGCCAGCTCGACGATATCTTCAACGGCCGCGTCCACACCCGCTATTCGACGATCGACGCAGTGGAAGAGGAAGTCTTTTCCGCCGACCTCATCATCGGCGCTGTCCTCATTCCGGGCGCTGCCGCGCCAAAACTGGTCAGCCGCGAAATGCTGTCGGGCATGAAGCAGGGCGCGGTCATGGTCGATGTCGCGATCGACCAGGGCGGCTGCTTCGAGACCTCGCATGCAACGACCCATTCCGAGCCGACCTACGAGGTTGACGGCATCGTGCATTATTGCGTGGCCAACATGCCGGGCGCCGTACCTGTGACATCAGCGCATGCGCTGAACAATGCGACGCTGCAGCATGGTCTGGCACTGGCCGACCGTGGCCTGCGGGCAATCGCCGAAGACCGGCATCTGCGCAACGGCCTGAATGTCCACAGGGGGCGCGTCACCAACAAGCCGGTCGCGGAAGCTCTGGGCTATGAGGCATTCGCGCCGGAAAGCTTGCTGAGCGTCGCGTGACCGGAAAAGCTGAAGGCCGCTGAGCCACCCGTTTGGGGCTGGAGAAACGCCGGGCGCATCGCGTCCGGCGTTTTTCTGTGTTCAAAATCAATCAGATATGATTTAGATATATCTATCTTGTTGACGAAAGGCTCTGGATTTCTATCTTTAGATATATCGAAAGACAATCTAAGGAGACAGAAATGTTCAAGCACGGGTTTCATGGAAGACATGGCTGCGGTGATCGCGGCGACCGCAAGGGTTTCGAGGAAATGTTCGCCGCGCGGGGCGGTCCGTTCGGTGGAGGGTTTGGACGCGGCGGCCGGGGTGGTCCCGGCGGCGGCCGCGGTTTCGGCGACGAGGGCGACGGCCGTATCGGCCGCTTTCTGATGCAGGGCGACCTGCGCCTCGTCGTACTGGCGCTGATCGAAAAGGAGCCACGCCACGGCTACGAGATCATCAAGCATATCGAGGATCTCACCTACGGCTTCTACGCGCCGAGCCCCGGCGTCATCTACCCGACGCTGACCTATCTCGAAGAGGCGGGTTACGTCGTCGCCGAGGCGGACGGCAACAAGAAGCGTTATGCGATCACCGACGAAGGCCGCAAATATCTCGACGAGAACCGCAGCTTTGCCGCGACCATCCTCGACCGGCTGTCGCAACTCGCCGAGCGCATCAAGCAGCGGCAGGAGCGCCATGAGCGTGGCCGCGACAGCGGTCCGTCATTGCCGCGCAGCGTCGATGCCGCCATGCTCAACCTTCGCGAGGTGATCGCCCGCAAGCTCGAGGGTGATGAAAAGAAGGGTGGCGAGATCGTCAGGCTTCTGCTCGATTTCGCCGAAAATCTCGAACGAGACGACAAGGACGAGCAGGGCGACAATACCCAGAACTGAGGCTTGAGCAGGCCTGGGCGAATGTGATGGCGCGCCGCTTCGCTAGAACGGTGCGCCTTCGCGTTTCAGATGGCCAGAGCAGCATCCGCGAATGCGGGTACATCGATCTTGTCGATCCGGCACTGGTAGCAATTGTTGCGGGCCGAGCGGACATGCACATAGGCGATGTCGCCGCGGGCGAGCAGCTCCTCGGCCCGCGTGGCGATCCTTTCTGTCGGCGTTACCGCGCCGCTGCCATAGACGATCCGGTCGTCATGACCGTAGCCGCGAACGATGTAATCGGTGCTCGACAGCATGGGCGGCATGATCTCCTCGGCGGCATACCGTCGGCAGGGCTGCTTGTGCAGGAAGATCGGCCCGGTTTCCGCATAGGGCTGCAGATCTGGGAAGGGGCGGTAGGCCAGAACCAGCAATTCCTCGCCGGCATCGATATTCCTGAGGCAATGGCGGCATGGATGACCGGGGCCGTCGGAGGTCTTGGTTTCCGGCTGGCGGCCGTAGGCATCGGCGCCACCGTCCCAGAGGTGTTCGGCATCTGCGGCGGGCATGGCGGTGAAGGAAATGGTCATCGGGCTCTCCTGTGCGTGTCGAACAAGAGATGCGCCTGCGGGAGCTGTCCCGCCACCCGATACTTGCCGCTGGTCAGGAATATGGAATCCGTTACACAAGCGGCACCGTAACAACAGTCTGTGGCGGCGGGCGTATCAGGTTGGCACGGGCTGGATCAGCCGGCGAAGGCGACGGACATCAGCCGCCAAGCGCTTTCAGGAGCTCGGCATCCGTCATCGGCGGCACCAGCGCCTCATAGGTCGAGACAGGGGAAAAACCCATCATCTGGTAGAGCTGCAGGGCGCGCGGGTGGTCAAGCGTATTGGTGGTGACGGTCACCTTCTGCGGATTGTCCTGCCAGGCGGCATAAAGCGCCTGCAGCAGGAACCATTTGCCGATTCCGAGCCCGATCGCCCGTTCGAACAGCCCGAAATAGGAGAGCTCGATGACATCGTCGCTTTCCTTGAACAGCTCGAAGAAACCCGCCGGCGCGCCGTTGACGTAAAGCACGGTGACGGAGGTGCGCGGATTGTGGAGCGTCGCGGCAAGTTCCTCGTCGCTCATGCGCAGCCGCTTGTACCAGTGCCAGCGTTTTCCCACCTGCCGATAGAGATAGCGGTAATAGTGAAGCGGGATTTCCGGCGCGCGGATGATCGCCGTCTGGATGTTGACCGGCACCGGCAGGCTTGCCTTCGGCGGTGCGGTCATTTCCAGGCTGGTGACATGGGCTTTCAGCGGAGCCGGCTTCTTGGCCATGGCGCTCACGCCGCTTTCGGCGAGGGCGGGCCGGTGACGACGGGCGTATCCTGGCGGCTGCCCCATTCGGTCCAGGAGCCATCGTAAAGTGCGTTGTCCTCATGGCCGAGCGATTCAAGCGCCAGCGTGATGATGGCGGCCGTGATGCCGGAGCCGCAGCTCGTCACCACCGGCCGGCCGAAATCGATGCCGGCATCCTCGATCGCCTTTTGCAGCTCCGGCAGCGAACGCAGCTTGCCGTTGACCGAGAACGTGCCGGACGGAAGGCTGGCGGCGCCCGGCATATGGCCGGAACGCATGCCGGCGCGGGGCTCCGGATCGGTGCCGGCGAAACGGCCGGCCGGCCGCGCATCGGCGATCTGGCGCGTGCCGTCGCTGACGATCGACAGCATCGTCTGGAAGTCGATCACTTTGTCGACCCGGAAATTCGGGGTGAAGGTGACGGGTTCGGGCGAGGGGACGGTGGTTTCGAGCGGCCGGCCTTCGGCCTTCCAGCCGTCGATGCCGCCGTCGAGCACGAAGACTTGGCCCGCGCCCATGATCCGGAACAGCCACCAGCCGCGCGGCGACGAAAAGATGCCGGGACCGTCATAGATGACGATCCGGTCGTTCTCGCGGATGCCCATCCGGCCGACCGCCTCTGCGAACACGTCCGGCGCCGGCACCATGTGCGGCATGCCGGTCGAATGGTCGGCGACCTTGTCGTGGTCGAAGCGGATCGCGCCCGGTATATGCCCGGCCGCATATTCGGCGTCGGCATCGCGGTTCTGCGCCGGCAGGTAGAAGGAGGCGTCGAGGATCTTGAGGTCGGGACTGCCGAGCTCGTTGTGAAGCCACTCGGACGAAACGACGAAACGGCTGGTTTCACTCATGTCATATCTCCTTTGGGCCGGTATCAGGCCTCTGCGCCGGGCTCGCCGAACCGGATGCGGAAACGGCGGTTTTCCTTGCCCTTCTTCTCGATCTTGGCGATATGAATCGCCCCGACCTCCTGCGTTTCGGAGACATGTGTGCCGCCGCAGGGCTGGCTGTCAACGCTGGAATTTTCGCCGATGCAGACAAGGCTGACGCGCCCGAGACCGATCGGCGGGCGGACATTCTTCGACTTGACGATGCCGGGATTGGCGGCAAGCTCCTCGTCGGTGATCCACTGCACATAGACCGGATGGTTCTGGCCGACCAGTTCCATCAGCCTGGCCGTGACTTCTTGCCTGTCGATCGTGTCGGTCATGTCGAAATCGACGCGCGATTCCTCTTCGCCGACGGCGGCGCCGGTGATCGGATACTGGCAGACGACGGAGAGGAGATGGCAGGCGGTGTGCATGCGCATCAGCCTGTAGCGGCGCTGCCAGTCGATATGCAGGACCAGGCTTTCGCCGACCAGCGGCTGCGGCTGGCCTTCCAGCGGCACATGGATGACGATGTCCTTGGTCGCGCCATGCCTGGTCTGGCCAAGCTCGATGCGGGTTCCGTCGGCCCGTTCGAGAAAGCCGGTATCGCCCGGCTGGCCGCCGGATGCCGCATAGAAACAGGTGCGATCCAGCTCGATCCCGCCGTCATCGTGGACGGCCGTCACCACCGCTTCGGCCGTCGATAGATAGAAGTCGTCGCGGTAAAGGGCTTCAACGGGCATAAGTCGCTCTGTTCTTGAAAAGTTTCAGGCCGTCTGGAAGGGAATGTCGATCTGCCGTTTCTGCGTCAGCCATGCCGGCACCGGCAGGCCCTTCGACTTCAGGAAATCCGGGTTGAAGAGTTTTGACTGGTAGCGGTTGCCGTAGTCGCAGAGCACCGTCACGATCGTGTGGCCGGGACCGAGATCCTTGGCGAGCCGAACGGCGCCGGCGATATTGATGCCGGTCGAGCCGCCGAGGCACAGGCCCTCATGCTCGACGAGATCGAAAATATAGGGCAACGCTTCGGCATCCGGGATCTGGTAGGCGAAGTCCGGCGTAAAACCTTCGAGATTGGCGGTGATGCGGCCCTGGCCGATGCCCTCGGTGATCGAATTGCCTTCCGACTTGAACGCGCCATGGGCGTAGAATTCGTAGAGGGCGGCACCTTCCGGATCGGCGATGCCGATCTTGATATTCGGGTTCCTGGCCTTCAGCCCCATGGCGACGCCTGCAAGCGTGCCGCCGGAGCCGACCGCGCAGATGAAACCGTCGACCTTGCCGCCGGTCTGTTCGAAGATCTCCGGCGCCGTGGTCTGGATATGCGCTTCCCGGTTGGCGACGTTGTCGAACTGGTTCGCCCAGATCGCGCCGGCAGGCTCGGTCTTCGCAAGCTCTTCGGCAAGCCGGCCCGAGATCTTCACGTAGTTGTTGGGGTTCTTGTAGGGAACGGCGGGAACCTCGACCAGTTCGGCGCCGAGCAGTTTCAGCGCGTCCTTCTTTTCCTGGCTCTGGGTTTCCGGGATGACGATGACGGTGCGATAACCGAGCGCCTTGGCGACCAGGGTGAGCCCGATACCGGTATTGCCGGCGGTGCCTTCGACGATGACGCCGCCGGGGCGCAGCAGACCCTTCTTTTCGGCGTCGCGGATGATGTAGAGCGCGGCGCGGTCCTTGACGGACTGGCCGGGGTTCAGAAACTCCGCCTTGCCCAGGATTTCACAGCCGGTCGCTTCGGAAGCGCCGTTCAGCCGGATGAGGGGCGTGTTGCCGATCACGTCGAGTACTGAGGAATGGGAGGTCATCGGGGTGCCTTCTTGTTCATCGCACATGTAAACAGGGTCTTTTCGGCGGACAAGGACCGGAGGGCAAGAAATTCTGTTTCCGGAAAGGGTTGGCCCCGGTAAAATCCATCTTTCCGCAGCCGGATTCAAATTGCGGGGAGAAGCTGGGATAACGCCCGGAGCACAGTCTTCTAATGTATCGACGTGCCGTTAAAAAAATCGCCTTCATTATATCGGAAGTGGTAATCCAAATTTCTCTCCAGACGTATAGACATGCAGTTGAAGCAGATACGGATCCGGGCAGCGCGATGAATTGACCGCGCTTTGACCGGATTTCATGCATAAACTGGCATTTGGACATGCTGCAGAACCGCGAACGGCTGGATCTTCTGATCGCGCATTACGTGTCCGGCTCACTTCCTGAGCCGGCTCATGTTCTCGTTGGCTCGCATCTGGAAATGCAGCTTTCGGCAGCCAGGCTTGCGGGAGTGATGGAGGGGTTCGCAGGGGAGGCCCTGAGCGCTGTTCCACCTATGGCATTGTCCGTACGGGAGCGTCGTCTGAACGAGATATTCGCCTCCGCGGCTCCGCCGGAGCCCGAATCCAGGATCGCCGAAAGATCGAGGTTTCCGTCATCACTGCGGTCCTATGCGGGGAAGGACCTCGCCGATATCCGATGGAAAACGAAACTCCCGGGCCTGCGTCATCACGTCATCGAAAAGTCGGAGGATGTCGAAACGAGCCTCCTATGGGTGCGCGCCGGAAGGGCACTCCCCCAGCACGGCCATCACGGGCTTGAACTGACATTGGTCCTCGAAGGCGAGTTTCATGATCATCGCGGCAATTTCAGCGAGGGTGATGTCTCGGTCGCGGACGAAACGCTTGACCATCGGCCGATCGCGGGCAAGCGCGGGCCGTGCCTGTGTCTATCCGTGCTGTTCGCGCCGATCGCCCTTTCCGGCTCCACCCTCCGGCTGTTAGGCGATATCATCGGCCTCTGAACCGCGAAAGGCCGACCATTGCCGGCCCGTCCGTTCAGTTCAGATGCAGTTGCGCTTCGCTGACGGCTTCCTCGAATTGCACACGTGCTTCTTCCGGTGACCGTCGTCCGTCCAGCGCTGCCCGGCAGACGCTGCGCGCCTTGACAAAGTGCGGCCCGCGCATGTCCGGCCAGCGATCCGTCAGCAAGGCGAGTGCCTCGAACGGCCCGTTGATGACCTCAGTCCCGAGCTGCCCGAAGGCGACGCGCACCGGTTTTTGCCAACTTGCTTGCGGCATCTTTCGTGTCCTCCCTGGATACCAACCCTAGAAAACGGGCCAGTCGGTATTTGGTTCCGCCAAAATGCGGAAAATTTTTGATGGGACCGTCGATCATCTCAAAAAGATAAGCCGCCGCACCTTTCGGTACGACGGCTTTCCATCAGCAAGGCAGAAAATCAGTTGACGACCTGAACCACCGTATGGGTGTGCGGATCGACGATCACGCGCTGCTGGTTGACGATGGCATAGGCATAGGAGGGCGATTCCGGAATGGGCGTGAGGACCACCTGCTGCGGGATCGGCTGGCCGACCACGACGCGCTCCTGAACCACGACGGACTGCTGCACCGGCTGCTGGCGCACATAGGTGACAACTCGTTCCGGCGGCGGATCGATGGCCGTGCCGGCGACCGCGCCGACCACGCCGCCCACGGCAGCGCCGACCGGACCGCCGACGATCGCACCGGTGACCGCGCCGCCGACGGCACCGTTGACGGTGCTCTGCTGGGCAACGGCGCCGGTCGCGAGGAGACCGATCGCGGCAGAGAAAATGATGAGCTTTTTCATGGACACTTCCCTTTCGGTTGAGGTGGCCGGAGAACGTGGCGACATCATTTTTCGTTCCGCCGCAATCGGGGCATAGGACCTAAGTCCTAATAGGACAGTTTGGGGTACCAGTGCGGTGCCCGGCCTTCCGGCGTCGAATCGAGAATCGTCCAGATCGGCATCAGATCGGGCGCTCCACGCGGGTCCTGGCCCGGATCAGCCGTTGCGCCGCCCATCTCGCCGCTCCAGAAATGCCGCATCGTTCCATCCCGGCGGGTGAAGACGTTGAAAGCCGCGTCGTCGCTGCCATCCTTGCCGATTGCGTGATAGTCCCGGCTGAACTCGCCGCTCGTATCCGAATAGAGCGGCAGATGGTGCCAGCCGCGCTCCTGTTTGAATGCGGCAAGCCGCTGCAGCGGCGAGCGTGCCACGACCGCGAAGGCGACGCGTTGCTGAATGTCGGGAACCTCGCCGTCCCAGGAAGAGAGCAGCGACGTGCACATCGGGCAGGGCCGCTCGCGCTGCGGACCGAACATATAGCTGTAGATGACCAGCGTTTCCTTGTCGGCGAACAGGTCTTCGAACGAGATGGGACCGTTCACGCCCTCGAACATGTAGTTCTTCGGCACATGCCCGCCCGGCGGCAGATGGCGTCTCTGCTCGGCGACACGCTCGATATGGCGTCGGAGCTCGATTTCCTCAGCAAGAAGTGCATCCCGCGCCTCCCTGTAGGCGACGCTTTCGTTCGGGAAGTGTACGCCGTTCTTCTTGGCGAGTTCAACGGCCGGCGCCAGGCTCTGCATATCCATTGACATATCCTCCATATGTTTCCGGTCGGCAGGAGACGTGTTCCGCTCCTGCTGTTAAACAAGATGCGCGGGCGAATGCGGCTCGCCCATACCAAGGACGTTTCCCGCCGGCCCGGGCCGACAGGCGCATCTGAAAACATGAACCTGAATTGAGGGAGCAAGATGTCAGGCCGATTTCTGATCGAGGGATCGGAGGATGCGCGCGTCACGATCCTGCTGGCGCACGGCGCCGGCGCACCGATGGATTCCGTGTCGATGACGGCAGCAGCGAAGGCCCTGTCGGCCAAGGGGTTTCGCCTGGCGCGTTTCGAGTTCGACTATATGGCGGCGCGCCGCAGCTCCGGCGGTCGCAAACCGCCACCGCGGGCCGAAAC
>Ga0209758_1000463_pt1 | contig 67158 bp, 78 predicted proteins | sample AraplaMF_Col_mMF_FD_184258 | JGI IMG/M metagenome (GOLD analysis project Ga0209758, IMG submission 184258) | Arabidopsis root microbial communities from the University of North Carolina, USA - plate scrape MF_Col_mMF (SPAdes) (version 2) | ecosystem: Host-associated > Plants > Roots > Endosphere... | reverse complement strand
ATGATCACGACAAGGCCGATCTTCAGCGCAAGCAGCCGCTGATAAGGCACGCTCCAGTCGAGCGGTAACCCGCCTGTTATCAGCACGCTGTTGGCAAGCCCCGAGAGAATGACCAGCGCCACGGCGACATGCCCCGCGGTCGAAAATCGGATCAGCGCTGTCCGTGCATCAGCACCCGCCGTGTGGTCGCGAAATCGGCAAAGGACGAGCGCAACCGGGGCCAGCGCCCCAATCCATGCGCCACCCGAGAGCACATGCACCATGTCGTTCGCCCGGTGCAGCACCCGCAGCCAGCCGTCGTTCATCGCCGCATGGCCGGTCAGCGCCAGGCCGCAGAGCAGCAAGCCGGAAACGATGGCTGTCGCCGGCATCTGCCGATGCGACGGCAGCCATGTCCCCGCCAGGAGAACAACAGCAAACACCGCCTGCCAGGCCCATGCGGTGCCGATGGAGGTTCCCGTCAGCACTGATTTCATCGTATCCGTATCCAGCCCATCCGCCCAGCCATTGCCGAGCATGGCGCTGCGCACCGGCAGCAGCGCCATGGTGGCGAACACCGCCAGCGCCACGGCCGCAAAACGCGCCACCCTGAGCTTCGCCCAGATGTCGCTGCTCAACCCCTTGGGCACGAGCAGCCATAGATAGGCGGCGCTGCCCCAGAGAAACAGCGCTGCCCCGTCGAAGACAAAACGGCAGAGGATGAAGGCCGTATCCGGTGTCATCAGGGATTGACGGTGAACGTGAAGCTGCCGTTGGTCTTGTGCCCGTCCGTCGAGAGCACATGCCACTCGACCGTATAGCTGCCGGGGGCCAGCTCGTCGGAGACCGGCACCATCAGCGCCTTGTTGCCTTCCATCAGCATGCCCTCGCCGAGCTTGATCTCCTTCTTGTCCGGGCCGGTCACGGTGAGCCCGCTGAACTTGAGGTTCAGCTCTTCGGTGAAGGTGAGATCGAGTTCGCTGGGCGACGCGACGGCCGCCTTGTCAGCCGGCTCGGAGCTTTTCAGATGCGCGTGCGCGAAAGCCTGCCCTGCAAACGCGACGCTTGCGAGGACGGTGACGGAGAGAATGCGGGTCATCAGGGGCATCAGATCATGCCTTTCGTTTGGTTGGGACAGGCGATGGCGCGCAAGGCCCTCGCGAGATTAGACAGTCGGAGAGCGGATTTATTCCGGGCATGCTGCAGATTATTGGCACGGGCCATCTCACACCCCTCCGCGCAACAACACATCGCGGATCTTCGCCAGCGCCTCGTCACGATCCGCGCCATAGGGGATCAGTCCCTTCAGCCGCCCGTCGGCGCCGATGAGCAGCAGCGAGACGGTATGGTTCATGTGATAATTGCCGTCTTCGCTCGGCAGCTTCTCCGCATGGATGAACCAGCCGTTGGAGACCTTCCGCATCTCCTCCGGTCTGCCGGTAATGCCGGTAATGCGGCTTGAGAAGGCGGTGACGTAATCATGCATCAACTCCCGCGTGTCGCGCTCCGGATCGATCGAGAAAAAATAGGCCTTCAGCGCCCTGCCCTGATCGCCGAGCGTCGCCAGCCAGTCCGCCACCTCGTAAAGCGTCGTCGGGCAAGCCTCAGGGCAATGCGTGTAACCGAAATAGACGAGCGCCGGATGGCCCCGGAAGATCGACTGGTCGACATCGTTTCCCCGGTCGTCGACGAGGGAAAACTGCGTATCGAAAGGCCCGGTGCGCGGCTCCGAAAGATAGAGCGACACGACAAGCGCAATCAGCGCACCGACGAAGATGGCACTTGCGGCAAAGCCTGACATGGCAAGGGTGCGCGCGCTCATTGGCCATGCCCCTCATGGCCGCCCTGACCGACGCCACCGGCCTCGCCCGCCATCATGACCGTGCCCTCGAAGCTCGCAAATGTCGCCAGCACTTTCGGGTCGAGCCCTGCTTCGGCCTCGGCCAGATCCGCCGCAAGCGCCCCGGCATCCTCAGTGGAAAGCCCGGCCTTCTCCAAAGCCGTTGCCTCTCTTATGCCATCGCCGCTGCAGAGAACGATGCTCCACCCGTGATGCCCCTTCTTCAAGAGCGCGCGCCCGCCGCGCCCATCCTGCTGCCAGCCGGCAATGGCCCAGTCGTTCCTGACGACCACGGGCAGGATTGTCAGCGGCTTGTCCGGCCGCTCGAACATGGTCTTCAGCGTCGCCGGGATCGCCTCCTCCGGCGGTGGTCCGGACATGTCCATGCCCTCCATGCCGGGCATCTCCATCCCGCCATGATCCATCGCACCATGGTCCATGCCGCCGCCTGCACCGCCGACATCATCGAGCGGCCCGGCAATCCTGCCGACGGCAAAATCGACCGCGATCTTTCCAGCCCTCTCGAAGCTCAGCACCGCCCGGATCGTCTCGCCCTGCTTGAAGGGCTTGCTCACGTCCTGAAACATCAGGTGGTAATTTGGCGCAAGCGTCACCGTCTGCCCGGCGGGAATGGCAAGCCCGCCCCTCAGCTCGCGCATGGTCATGATGCCGTTATCCATGCTCATCTGGTGCAGTTGCACGGTCCTGGCGCGGTCCGAACTGGCGGCAACGAGTTTGTCCGGCTCGCTGCCCGTATTGGTGATAACAAGATAGCCATCGCCGACCTTGGCCCCCGGCACCATGGAATGCGAGGCCGCATGGTCGATCCGGATCGTGCCGGCGGCCGGGTCCTGCGCAGCCGCAGCCGTCGCAACCAGCAGGCCGAGAAGAAAAGAGAAAATCGTCTTCATCATCTCCTCCTCAGGCAAAGGCGCGCTTCAGCGGCGGCACGAAGCGGATCACCATCTGGTCGAAGGCGATCATCAGCAGGATCGTGAGCCCACTCATCGGAAAGGCGATGGCGAAGGCGAGCACGATGGTCCAGAGCCCCAGATAGACCGAGCGCCTCGGCGGCATCGGCGGCACGCCGACCCGCCCGGCCGGTCGCCGCTTCCACCACATGACCGCGCCGGTGACGCAGGAAAGGACGATCGCCAGGCACGTCGCCAGCATTAGAAGCTGGTTCAAGAGCCCGAATTCCTGCCCCTGATGCACATTGATGCCCCATTCGATCGCCCGCCCCAGGAAGGGATACTGTCCAAAGGAGAGATCGATGAGCGGCTTGCCGGAATACTGGTCGATATGGAGAGTGCGCTCGTTGGTGAGGTCATCGGGATAGACCGCCGCCGTATAGACGCCGGTCTCGCTGCCGGGAATGGCGAGATCGAACCCCGGCGCCATGCCGAGCCCGCGTGCGATCTCGACGGCGCGATCGAGTCCGATCGGCTTTTTCGACTGCGCCGCCGCGATATCCGACAGCGGCACCGGCGCCTTCTCGACGATCCAGCCGGCCTTCGGCAGGATATCCTCCGTCACCTTCTGCGACTTCGGCACGGCATCCCATAACTGCACGGGATAGCCGAGATCATGGCTCGTCAGCCAGGCATTCACATTGGCGCCCCAATAGCCCGACCAGGGCATGCCGGTCATCGCCATGAAGAAAATCAGGATGCCGGCGAATGCGCCGGTCACAGCATGAAGATCGCGCCAGAAGACCCGCCGCGAAGGCGTGCCGCGCACGGTCACGACGCCACCCATCTGCCGCCGCGGCCACCAGAGATAGATGCCGGTCACGACCAGCACCATGGCAAAACCGCCTGATATTTCGATCAGCTTGTTGGGCGTCGCCCCAAACAGCGCAAGGCTGTGGATGCGCTTGACGACATAGTTGAACTCCTCGGTCGTCCCGACCGTATCGAGCACCTTGCCGTCATAGGGATTGACGAAGACCAGCGTCGAGCCGGCTTCGGTGGAAACGGTGACGATCGCCGAGCGGTCGAGCCCGGCCGGATCCTTGTAGGAGCCGGCCACGGAACCAGGCACGGCAGCCGCCGCGATATCGGCGATCTCATGCGGCGCCAGCGCCTCGCCGACAGGCTGAACAATATAGCGATAGGCAAAGACCGTATCGTTGATCTCGTCCTTGAAGAGATAGAGCGAGCCGGTGATCGCGAGATTGAGCAGGAAGGGAATGGTGAGCAGGCCGGCAAAGAAGTGCCAGCGCCAGATGGCGCGATAGAGCGAAACGCCGGATACGGCGTTGTCAGCCGGTTCGGCTGCAGTGGTGGTAGACATGGAAGTGTATCCGAATCCTCGGCCGGCGGCGTCAGCGCGACCCGGCCATGATTGCAAGACGCATCACGGCCCAAGGCCGCAATGCGGGTTCAGGCAAGGATCGGAGTGGCAGGCGGGGCGCGCGGCCCGGTATTCGGTGGGAAAAGCTGGCGATGGAAGGCTTCGACACGGCGCGGCAGCTCGACGGCAACCGTAAAACCGATGCGCGCACCGGTGACATCGGCAGGCTGCGGCAGCACTACGGAGGCGCCGATGCGGCAGGCTTCGCACGGATTGAGATGCGCGATCTTGCCGTGTTCCTTGCCGCTGTCGTCGGTAACGGTGACGCAGAGCGTCGGCAGCGTGCCGTCGGGCAGCACATATTGGGCAAGTGCTGCGGGGCTGAGGGCATCCTCGGCAAGGGCCGGAACCTGATGCGCAAAGCCGACGAAGACGAGCGCAAGCGCGCATAGAATGCGCACCATCAATTGCTCGATCCTGTCCAGACGGCGTTGCATCGTTCCCCTACCCCCTACTGCATAATTCCTTAAATCGGAATCGATTTAAGGATGAAATTATGCAGCAATTTAAAGTGCTACAGCGTCCTTTGCGCGTCTGAAAAGACGCGCGGCGCTGTAGGCGTCGAATCCCTGATAGCGGCATCTGCGGAAAAGCTCAATGCGACATTCGTTCGCCATGATGGGTCGGCAGGCGAAGCGGCTTTCGATATTTTAGGCGTAAGGCTGAGCCGCACCCCCTCTGTCCGGCCGGACAGAGGGGGTGATCCTTGCTCGACATTTGCCAACCGCCGCGACTACCGCCCGCAGCGCAAGGTCTGCCACCCGCAAACGAGGCCTGTTCACATGCGATGCGAGAGTTCGTCCTGATGCCGTTCGTAAGCGTGCCGCGCCTCGGCCAGCGCTTCATCGACATTGTGCGACCGGCCGGCCAGCGGCACGTCGCCCTGCCTGCCGTCGGCAATCAGCAGGCGCCAGCCCCAGGGTCTTGCCGCCGACATGTTCTCGCCACAGCAGGCGATGGTCCCGACATATTTGCTGTCGACGGTCAGGTGGAAAACACTCGGCTCGCCTGACGGCACAAGCGCGAAATTCGCGCCTTCCCGATGTCCAATCATGGCACTGCTCCAACTGATGATGATCAGCGATCCGAACCGCCGCCTCGCGCCCTTCGTTCCCGAAAGCCCATTGCTCCTGAAAAGCACGTCACCATAAGGCGACGACAAGAGATCCGACCGTGATGATCACGGCGACAAGCAGCACCAGGCCGATATAGATCGACATATATCTGACCCGGTATTTCGTCGCCGGCGTCATAGCGCAGCTCCGGAAGGCGGCTCATCCTCGCCGGGATCGGGCGCCGGCTCGTCATCGCCCTGCTTGTCGGGCATCGGCTCCTTGACGGGCGGAGCGGGTTTTCCGGGCGGCGGAACGGGGGCCGACGGATGAGGTTCGGGTGCCAGGACCTTGATCGCTGCGGCAGGAATCGTCATGGCCTTGTTCTCCGGCTTGCGTGAAGGGCTTGCATGAAAAAGCCCAACGAGGCCGGGCCTGCAATGTTCCAGAGGCGCAGCCTTTTTCCGCCCGGCGGGAACCTCGGCGCTCACATCGGGTTTGGAAGCCAGATCGAAAGGAAAAAGCCATGCCAGACCGATCCGAAAAAACCCTGCTTCCCGCCAATGTCCAGGACATGAATGACGAGCTTGCCGATCGCGGCTTCATCCTGACCTCGACCGACGACCTCATCACCTGGGCGCGCACCGGCTCGCTGATGTGGATGACCTTCGGGCTCGCCTGCTGCGCCATCGAGATGATGCAGGTCGCCATGCCCCGCTACGACATGGAGCGTTTCGGCGTCGCTCCCCGCGCAAGCCCGCGCCAGTCCGATCTGATGATCGTCGCCGGCACGCTCTGCAACAAGATGGCGCCGGCGCTGCGCAAGGTCTACGACCAGATGCCCGAGCCGCGCTACGTCATCTCCATGGGTTCCTGCGCCAATGGCGGCGGCTATTACCACTATTCCTATTCGGTGGTGCGCGGCTGCGACCGCGTCGTCCCCGTCGACATCTATGTGCCGGGCTGTCCCCCGACCGCCGAGGCGCTGCTCTATGGCGTGATGCTGCTGCAGAAAAAGATCCGCCGCCGCGGTTCGATCGAGCGTTGATCGTCGGCACACGCCCCCCTCGGCCACTCATTCTCTGCCAGAATGCCCAGCATAGTATCGAGATCATCTATTGCCAATCGCATAAGTACGTGCTTATGTGTTACTCATGATCGAACATGACATTTTCCGCGCCCTGGCGGACCCGACACGCCGCACCATCTTCGAGAAGTTGGCGACCGGCAGCATGAATGCCAGCGCGCTTCGCCAGGGCATGGATATCAGCCAGCCGGCCATGTCCCAGCATCTCGCCGTGCTGCGGTCGGCACGGTTAGTGCGCGAACAGAAGGAGGGCCGTTTCGTGAATTACGAGGTCGATCCGGATGGGCTGGCTCTCATTGCCCAATGGCTGGCAAAATATCGCGCCTACTGGCCGGCCCGCATCGATGCTCTCAAGCTCTTGCTGAAGGATATGGATCAATGAACGAGGTGAAAGCCAAGGTGCCGGCCAAGCAACAAGAAAGCGGCTTCGAACAGACATACGAACTGGATGCGCCGCCGGAAAAGGTCTGGCGCGCGATCAGCATTGCGGAATTCCGGGAGAAATGGCTGCCGAAGGAGGCGCTTGCCGATCCGCAATCGCTCTCCGAGACACCGGTCAAGGAAATCCGCTACCGATTGCGCGACGATGCCCCGCCCTATCTCGAAAGTACCGTCACCTTCACGATCACCGCGAACGCATCCGGCGGAACCAGCCTGCGGATCGTCCACGAGCTGACCGGTGCCACTTTCGAGCGGCTTTCGAGATCGGTTGCCAACAGCAACAGCCAGACCATGATGCTCGCCGCCTGACGCGGCAGGCCTTCCCCCTGATCAACTCTGGAAGATTGGAGTTCGCCGATGCGCGAAACGATGCAACTCGTCCCTATGGTCGTCGAACAATCCTCGAGAGGGGAGCGATCCTTCGACATCTATTCCCGGCTCCTGCGAGAGCGGATCATCTTTCTGAACGGCGAGATCAACGACACCGTTTCGGCCCTCGTCTGCGCCCAGCTTCTGTTCCTCGAAGCCGAAAATCCGAAGAAGCCGATCAATCTCTATATCAATTCGCCTGGCGGCGTCGTGACTAGCGGCTTTGCCATGTACGACACGATGCGCTTCATCCGCGCGCCGGTGCACACGCTCTGCATGGGAACGGCCCGCTCCATGGGCTCCTTCCTGCTGATGGCCGGCCAGCCAGGAGAGCGCTATGCCCTTCCGAATGCCAGCATCCTCATCCACCAGCCCCTCGGCGGCTTCCAGGGCCAGGCGTCCGACATGCTCATCCATGCTGAGGAAATCCGGAAGACGAAGCAGCTCATGACACGCCTCTACGCCGAACATTGCGGCCGATCCTATGAGGAGTTCGAGCAGGCGATGGATCGTGATCGCTTCATGACGGCGCAAGAGGCCCTGGAATGGGGCCTGATCGACCGCATCCTCAGGGATCGCGAAGAGATGGCGGAGGCAACGCCACAATAGCCATCAGCCGCGCCGAAGGGGCTTGGCTCAGCAATCGCTTGTCGATGGCCTGCGTCATACGCCGCCATCCCGTCACGATGAAGAGCCGGCCAGACATCAAACAAGGCCCGCGCCCAATTTCTCAAAAATCCGACAGCCGGGACTGGACAAGGCAGACGTAACTTTATAACAACAGAAATGTAATGTTATTACATTAAGGGAGATTTCATGTACCGGCGCCTTTTCGCTGTCTTCGCAGTCGCCACCGCGCTCACATCCGCCCCGCCACAGCCTGATCCGCCTCGTCAGCAGCGAAACACTGAAGGAAATGCGCACGATCCCCGTCGAGGGTCAGCCCTTCGGGCTTGTCGCCGCCGGCGGCTCGGGCGCCAGCCACTAAGGCGGCCTCGGACCGACACACTTCGCATCCCGGCGCTTGACGCCGCCCATGGCGGCGTCATAGATCGGGGCGACGGTTCCCCGAAGAGAACTCCGACGGGAATAATAGGGAACACGGTGAGGACGACCCAAGAGGGACCGAGACCGTGGCTGCCCCCGCAACTGTAAGCGGATTGTCGATCTCGGGGTTGATCGCTTCAGCGATCATGCCCTCGGCCTCAGGGCCGTGCCACTGCGATTTCGCGGGAAGGCAGAGACCGGCACATATTCGCGAGCCAGGAGACCTGCCGTCGATCACGATCCAATCAAGCCGGGCGGGGATGCCCGACAAGGAGCAGACATGATTGACAAGACCCCTCTCCACCTGCCGCCATCCATCCGTCTCGATTGGACGATCCGCCGCTAGCCTCCCGCTCGCCGGCCTTCGTTCGCGCTTTCGCGCGCCGGCATCCGCCAGCCCTTTTCCTTTTGATCGAGAGTTTCCCATGCGACAGCTTCTGAAGAGCTTTTCCCTCGCGCTCGGGCTGGCTGGCTTTGCTGCGCCCGCATTTGCCGCCACCCAATATCCCCTCACCCTCACCAATTGCGGCCAGCAGGTCACCTTCGAAAAAGCGCCGGCCAAGATCGTTTCGATCGGCCAGGGCATGACCGAAGTGCTCTTCTCGCTCGGCCTTGCCGACAAGATGGCCGGCACCGCCGTCTGGGTCGGCCCGGTCCTGCCGCAATATGCCGATGTGAACAGCGGGATCAAACGGCTGGCCGACAATGACCCGAGCTTCGAATCCGTCGTCGGCGCGGAGCCCGATCTTGTGGCTGCCGAATTCGAATGGCATGTCGGTACGCAAGGCTCCGTCGGCAAGCGCGAGCAGTTCAGGGATCTCGGCATCAACACCTATGTCGCGCCGGCCGATTGTGTCGCCAAGGTCAATACCGATGGCGGCGATGGCGTGCGCAAGGAACTGTTCACGATGGACCTGATCTATCAGGAGATCACCGAACTCTCCGAGATCTTCGACGTGAAAGACCGCGGCGACGCGCTGATTTCCGAGCTGAAAAAGCGCGAGGCAGATGCCGTAGCCTCCGTTGCCGGTGCTGCGGCGAAGAACCTGCCCGTCGTCTTCTGGTTCTCCAGCAAGGAGGTCAAGGGCGATGCCTTCATCGCCGGCAAGAACAGCGCCCCGGCCTATATCCTGAAAACGCTCGGCGCGAAGAACGTCGTAACGACTGAAGAGGAATGGCCCCTCGTCGGCTGGGAAACCATTACCCAGGCCAACCCTTCCGTCATCGTCATCGCCACCATGGACCGCCGCCGCTATGCCGCCGACGATCCCAAGGTAAAGGTGGATTTCCTGGAGAATGATCCGGTCACCAGGGAACTAGATGCGGTGAAAAACAAGCGCTTCATCATGATGGACGCGCAGTCGATGAACCCGACGATCCGCACGATCGACGGCATCGAGACGCTGGCAAAGGGCATCAAGTCCTTCGGTCTGACGCAGTGAGCCAGGCGCTTTCGCCACACAGGACATGGTGGGCGCTTGCCGCGCTCACCATCGCCGCCGTCATCCTGCTCGGACTGATGGTCAGCCTTGCCGTGTCGATCGGCGAGATCGCCATTCCGCTCGGCACGACTGCAAAAGCGGTCTCCAACCGCCTGTTCGGCACGGCATTCGAGCTCAGCCGCATCCATCAGGGCATCATCTGGGATTACCGTCTCAGCCGCGCGCTGGTGGCGGCAAGCGCCGGTGCGTCGCTGGCGCTCTGCGGCGCCATCCTGCAGGCGCTGCTGCGCAACCCGCTTGCCGAACCCTATGTGCTCGGCATCTCCGCCGGCGCATCGACGGGGGCCGTCTGCGTCATGATATTAGGCTTCGGTTATGGCTTACTCGGCCTGTCGAGCGGTGCCTTCATCGGCGCGGTCGTCGCCTTCCTGCTGGTCGGCGTGCTGGCCGCCGGTGCCGGCGGCACCAGCGAGCGCATCATTCTCTGCGGCGTGGCGGGCTCGCAGCTCTTCAATGCGCTGACCTCCTATATTGTCACCACCTCGGCCAATGCCGAACAGGCCCGCGGCGTGCTCTTCTGGCTCTTGGGATCGCTGAGCGGCGTGCGCTGGCCGGATGTCTATCTCTCCGTGCCGGTTGCCGTGATCGGCTTCATCCTCTGCCTGGCGCATGTGCGCGCCCTCGATGCCTTCGCCTTCGGCACGGATGCCGCAGCCGCGCTTGGCGTCCCCGTGCGCCGGGTGCAATTCACCCTGCTCGCCGTCACGGCCGCGATGACGGCGAGCGTCGTCAGCATGGTCGGCTCCATCGGCTTCGTCGGCCTCGTCATTCCCCATGCCGCCCGCTTCCTCGTCGGCCCCGCCCATGGCCGCCTGCTGCCGGCGACCGCGCTTGGCGGTGCGCTCTTCATGGTCGGCGCCGATATCATCTCGCGCATCATCATTCCGCAGCAGATCCTGCCGATCGGCGTCGTCACCGCGCTCTTCGGCGCCCCGGCCTTCGCCATCATCCTCTATCGCGTGCGGAGAAGCGCATGAGCATATCAGTCGACAAGGTCACCTATGCCGCCGGCAATACCGTCATCGTCAATGGCGTCAGCATATCCGTCGAAAAGGGCAAGGTGCTCGGCCTGCTCGGGCCGAACGGCTCCGGCAAATCCAGCCTGCTTCGCCTGATCTGCCGGCTGCGGCAGGTGAAAAGCGGCATCATCCGCCTCGGCGACGACGATGTCTCCGGCCTTTCCCGCGCCGCCCTTGCCCGGCGCATCGCCTTCGTCGAGCAGCAGTCGACGACGGATACGCAGATCACCGTGCGCGACGTCGTGCGCCTCGGCCGCACGCCGCATCGCGGCCTCCTCTCCTCCTGGGGCTCCGATGACGATGCCGCCGTCGAGGAAGCGCTTGCCCGCGTCGACATGGCCGAGCGCGCCGGCCAGCTCTGGCAGACGCTGTCGGGCGGCGAGCGCCAGCGCGTGCACATCGCCCGGGCGCTGGCTCAGAGCCCAAGCGAATTGCTGCTCGACGAGCCGACCAACCACCTCGATATCCAGCATCAGCTCGATATCCTGGCGCTGGTTTCCAAACTCGGCCTCACTTCGATCATCGCCCTGCACGATCTCAATCTGGCAGCGATGTTCTGCGACCATCTCGCCGTGCTGCAGAAGGGTAAGGTCGTCGTGTCAGGCACGCCCGAGGAGGTGCTGACCGAAGGACTGATCGCCGGCGTCTTTGGCGTGCGCGCCCATATCGAAAAATCACCCGTACATGGCCGCACGCATATCCAGTATCTGATGGGGTGAGGCATGGACGGCTCCAATTTCGATCTTAAGGAAGAGATCCGCGACTACTGGTCGAAGCGGTCTGAAACCTTCGACCTCGCCTTCGGCCACAGGATCGCCCCCGGCAAGGAAGCCGACGCCTGGCAGAAGCCGATCCGCAAAGCCCTTGGCCCCGAGCCCCGGCGCGTGCTGGAGCTTGCCTGCGGCACCGGCGAAGTGACCCGCCTGATCCACGATCTCGGCCATGACGTCACCGCGCTCGATTTTTCCGAGGCAATGCTGAAGGTTGCCCGCGCCAAACATGCCGGCAAGGAGCGCCTGCGCTTCATCCTGGCGGATGCCGAAAACACCCTGGAGCCGGATACACACTACGACGCCATCATCTGCCGCCACCTCGTCTGGACGCTGACCTGCCCGGAAGAGGCCTTTCGCGAGTGGTTCCGCATCCTCAAGCCAGGCGGCCTGCTGCTCTTCTTCGACGGCGACTGGGCGAGCCCAAAGCCAACCGGCCGCATCGCCAGCCGGCTGATCTCATGGATCGACCGCCTCATCGGCGCCGACACCAACTATGACGGCGCACTCGGCAGCCGCCACGCCCGCATCATGACGGCCCTTCCCTTCGGCGCCGGCCTGCGCCCCGACATGCTGCTGCCGCTCCTGAAATCCGCAGGCTTTGCCGGGATCGAACTGCACTCCCACGCCCCGATCGCCCGCGCGCAGCGGAAGAACGCCAACCTCAGAAACAAGCTCAGAACCCTGGTCTATCGCCGCTTCATCCTGACCTGCCGCCGGCCCTGATCTGTTGCGGACGGACCCTGACGTGTCAGCCCCCGCCTACCAGTTCCCAGGATCGGCCGTATGATCGACAGCAGCGAATTCATCCGCCTTGTCCCGATCCAGCGTCACAGTCCTCGTCCTCTTCGTCTCGTCCGCGACCAGGTATCGAAGCGGCGCCGCATCCATGGCGAGTTCCTGATACATGAGAAGCGCGGCTTCCTCGGCGGTATCGGCCTCGATCTCTCGCGTGATGGACACAGTGAACTTGTGCATGGCTTCGGGCCTTCTCGATCGTCGCGGGCATGGGCGCAATGTCCACCGCCTGACAATAGGCGCAGAGCCGAATAGTTCAAGCTTGTCGAAGAGCGGCGTACGCGGCCCGCCTCAGCAACTGACCCCACTCATCAAACAGACCGCATCAACCCGCCATCCACCTTCAGGCTCTGGCCGGTAATATATCCCGCCCCATCGGACACCAGAAACGCAATCGTCGCAGCCACTTCCGCACTCGTGCCATAGCGCTGCATCGGCACGCTTTCGCGCCGCGCCTCGGTTGCCGGCAGGCTGTCGATCCAGCCGGGCAGCACGTTGTTCATGCGGATATTCTCCGCCGCATAGGTGTCTGCAAAAAGCTTGGTATAGGCGGCAAGGCCGGCGCGGAAGACCGCCGAGGTCGGGAACATCGTCGACGGTTCGAAGACCCAGGCCGTCGAGATATTGACGATCGCGCCCTTCTTCTGGCCCTGCATGATCGGCGTCACCAGCCGCACCGGGCGGATGACGTTCATCAGGTAGACGTCCATGCCGGTATGCCACTGCTCGTCGGTGATCTCGTTGAGGGCAGCGCGCGGTCCATGCCCGGCGCTGTTGACGAGAACGTCGATGCGTCCCCAGGCTTTCATCGCGGCATCGACGAGCCGCTTCAGATCGTCATTCGACTGGTTGGAACCGGTCACGCCGACACCGCCGAGCTCCTTGGCAAGCGCCTCGCCCTTGCCCGACGAGGACAGGATCGCGACTTTGTAGCCATCGGCCGCAAGACGCCTCGCGCTCTCGGCGCCCATGCCGCTGCCGCCCGCAGTGATAACAGCCACTTTTTCTACTGACATACCGGTGTCCTCCAGGTTTCATCACGTCGATTGATCGGTCTGTGGCAGCAATGTACCATGTCCCTCACGAGAGCACGAAACAGTTCTCCTTCATTTTTCCAGTAGAAAAACTATCGCCCATGAAGAGAATATAGAATGAGCGATGTCATCGGAAAGCTCCCCTCCCTCAACGGCCTCAAAGCCTTCGAGGTCGCTGCGCGCCATCTGAACTTCCGACTGGCGGCCGAGGAACTCGGCGTCACCCAAGGGGCCGTTGCGCAACAGGTGCGCGGGCTGGAGGCCGAACTCGGCATGGCCCTGTTCGAGCGCCTGCCGCGCACGCTGGCGCTGACGGCAGAGGGTCGCCGCTACATCGCCGATATCAGGCGCGCCTTCGAGATCATCGCAAGGGCAACCGGCGAATTGAAGCCGCAGGCCGTCAAACTGACGATCAGCACGACACCGACCTTCGCCTCCAAATGGCTGATCCCGCGCCTGCCGGAATTCACTGCGCTCCATGCGGATCTCGACCTTCACATCCTGGCGACCGAGCGCATCTCCAATTTCGCCGTCGACGGCGTCGATCTCGCCGTCCGCTATGGCCGCCCGCCCTTCGGACCGGGGCTGAACGCCGAGTTGCTGTTCGAGCAGGAGGTCATCGCCGTCTGCAGCCCGCTGCTGCTTGCCGGCCGCAATCCGCCGCGCACGGCCGAGGAGCTTGCGGCCTATCCGCTGCTGCACGATGCCCATAATCTCTGGCCTGAGTTCGTCGAGCGCCATCTCGCCAGCAGCAGAAGCCCTTCCTTCAAGGGCATCAGCTTCTCGCAGACCGCGCACGCGATCGAGGCGGCGATTGCCGGACAGGGCATCGTTCTCGCCAATGGCGGCTTCGTCACCGACGATCTGGCCAAGGGCCGGCTGGTGCGGGTTTTCGAAGGCAGGTTGCGCGGCCCGTCGGACATCTACCTCGTCTGGCCCCGCTACCGGAAATCCTCGGCACTGGAAACCGTCATCGACTGGTTGTTCGCCGAGGCGCGGAAGGAGAGCGCGGCAGAGGGCGAGCCTATTGTCCCGTAAGGTATTCGACACCAGATTCTGGAGTCATCGGATTCATTTTCTTCACCCCCGCCCGTAACGACTGACAATCACAGGCATATTGATGTTTCATTTCATCCTCGGGCTTCCCTGGCTGGTTGTTGTCGTCAGGTTCATCCTGCCCCTGCCATGGATATGGCCTGCCAAGGCCCTGCTTGCCGGCCTGCTCCTGGTCGCCTCCCAGCACCTGGTGTTCAACCGGATCTCCTCAGGCTCCGTCTTCGCCCCCGAATATCCCCGACCGCTGATCATCGCCTTCAACTTCCTTTTCGGCGCGACCGTGCTGCTCGCCATCTTCCAGATCGCCCTGGATGTCCTCTCGCTGATCCCGCTCCTGCTCACCGGGCATTTTCCAGCCGTGCCGTCTGCGGTCCGCTATGTCATGGGAACAGCAGCCGTCATTCTCGCCGCTATTGGTGTCGCCCAGGCCGTGCGTATTCCGCCGCTGAAAAGCGTCGAGATCGCAATCCAAGACCTTCCCGAAGCCTTCGACGGCTACCGCCTTCTGCAATTGACCGATCTCCATCTCAGCCGCCTCTTCCCAGTGTCCTGGGCCGAAGCGGTGGTGAAGAAGGCCAATGACCTCCAGGCCGATTTGATCGTCGTGACGGGCGATTTCATCGACGGACGCCTCGAAAAGCGCCGCGCGGATGTCGCTCCCCTTGCGAAACTCGAGGCGCCCGACGGCATTTTTGCCATCCCCGGCAATCACGAATATTATTTCGGCTACGACGACTGGATAGAGCACGACGCCAGCCTTGGCATACGTATGCTGACGAATGAGCACGCGGTCATCGAGCGCGGTACTGATCGTATCGTCATTGCCGGCGTCACGGATCTTGCCGCCTTCGGCAGATCGATGCCCGATCCCGATCTTGCCGCGGCCCTGAAAGACGCCCCCGCCGAAGCCCCGATCATTCTTCTCGACCATCAGCCTAGAATGGCAGCCGAAACGGCCAAGGCGGGCATCGCGCTGCAGCTGTCAGGGCATACCCATGGCGGCATGGTGCTCGGCCTCGATCGTCTGGTCGCCCGTGCCAACGGCGGTTTCGTCTCCGGCCTGTACGAGGTCGGCGACATGCAGCTCTATGTCAACAACGGCACCGCACTCTGGCCGGGCTTTGCGCTGCGGCTGGGCAGGCCCTCGGAACTGACGGTGTTTACGCTGCGCAAGCGCTCCTGACAGCATTGCGTCCTCGATTAGGGACGGCCGTTCTTCTCCAGCACCAACCCGCGAATACGCTCGGCCACATCGAGATCGACAGGGTTATAGACGACCATGTTGAGATCCGGCCTGCCGTCGATGGCAAAGCCCGAATATTCCAGCTCGATATCGCCGAGAACAGGATGTCTCAGCCGCTTGGTTCCCTCGCCATGGGAAATCACCTCATTCTCCTGCCAGATCCTCTTGAATTCCGGACTGGCGAGGCTGAGTTCCTCGACCAGCTCGGCAACCTCCGAGGTAGCACCCGCACGCGCCGCATCCGCCCGGAAGGCGCCCACGACGAAGCGGGCCATGGTTTCCCAGTCATGTTGGACGTTGCGGACATTGGGGTTGCAGAAGAGCAGACGCAGGACGTTGCGGTCCTGAGGCGCAAGCTTGCCGTAATCGGTCATGACGACAGTCGCCGCGCGGTTCCAGGCAACGATGTCCCAGGCGGCCGTGCGCACCAGCGCCGGGCTCACCTCAAGCGTGTCGATAAGGCGCTGCAGGCGCGGACTGATGCCCTCTATGGCGCGATAGCGCACCTCCGGCGGCCGGCCGAGACCGAGAATGAACAGATGCTCGCGCTCCGGCTCGGTCAGCATCAAGCCGTTGGCGATCCGGTTCAGGACGTCAGCCGAAGGCGCCCCGCCGCGCCCCTGCTCCAGCCATGTGTACCATGTCGGGCTGATATTGGCGCGCTGTGCCACTTCTTCACGTCTCAGCCCAGGCGTGCGCCGGCGGCCGGAGAATCCGAACACCGCCGGGTCGAGGCGCGAGCGGCGGTCGCGAAGGAAGATACCAAGGGCGTTGCTGTCGGTGCTCATGCTGTCCCTGTTATCGATTATAATAGGATAACGTCACTACTTTAACAGCATAAAACATAGCGCAATATCGGGGTCTCAAGCAACAGGAGATACCCCATGCGCATATTCCTCACCGGCGCCACCGGCTTCATCGGATCGGCCATCGTGCCTGAACTCCAGAAAGCAGGCCATCATGTCATCGGCATGACCCGTTCCGACGCCGGCGCCAGGGCGCTCGAAGCAGCCGGCGTCGAGGTCCACCGCGGCGTGCTGGAAAAGCCCGAAAGCGTGCGAGCCGGCGTCGAGAAGGCTGACGCCGTCATCCATACGGCTTTCGACCATGATTTCTCCCGCTTCGTGGAGAATTGCCAGAAGGACGGCCGCGTCATCGCCGCCATGGGTGAGGCTCTGAAAGGCTCGAACCGCCCGCTGCTCATCACCTCGGGCACCGGCATCGGCAACGCCCACCTCGGCGAACCCGCGAGCGAGGATGTCTTCAATGACGAGCATCCCAACCCGCGTATCGCCTCCGAACGTGCCGGCAATGCGCTGCTCGACCAGGGCGTCAACGTCTCGGTCATGCGTCTTCCCCAGGTCCACAACACGTTCAAGCAGGGCCTGGTCTCCCCGCTCATCGAAATCGCCCGGCAGAATGGTGCTGTCGGCTATGTCGGCGAAGGTCGCAACCGCTTCCCGGCCGGCCACCTGCTGGACGTTGCCCTCCTCTACAGGCTTGCCATCGAAAGAGCCGAACCCGGCGCCCGCTACAATGCCGTCGCCGAGGAAGGCATCAGCACCCGCGAGATCGCCGAGGCCCTCGGCCGCGGTCTCAAGCTGCCGGTCGTCTCGGTTGCGCCGGAAAACGCGGCCGAGCATTTCGGCTGGATGGCCATCTTCGCCGGCCTCGACTTCCCTGCGTCAAGCGAAAAGACCCGCCGGATCCTCGGATGGAACCCCAAAGGTCCCGGCCTGATCGCCGATCTCGACGCGATGGATTACGGCAGCCTGGCTGCCTGACCGGTCGCCTCGTCGCCGAACCTGTTGCCTGCGGAACCTCTCAGCTCCGCAGGCAACAGGCCCTCTTGGTTTCAGACTTGCAGCCCGCCGGAGATGTCGATGACGCCGCCGCTGATATAGCCGCCATTCGGCCCCGCCAGGAAACTGATGGCCGCCGAGACTTCCTCCAGCGTCGCGATGCGCCGGATCGGATGCAGGTCCATCACTGCGTCAGGCAGATTGTCGCGCACGTCAGCCGCCATATCGGTCGGCATGATGCCGGGCTGAACGATGTTGACGGTGATATTCCGCCCGCCGAGATCGCGGGCGACGCCCTTCGCATAGCCGGCAATGGCCGCCTTGGTTCCCGCATAGTCGGCAACGCCGGAGAACGGCACGCGGCTGCCGAGCAGCGAGCCGATGAAGATGATCCGCCCGCCATCCGAAATCGCCTGTGCTGCCGCCCGCGTCGTTGCCACAGCACCCATCACGTTGACCTGCCACTGGCGATCGAGATTGACCGTGTCGAGCTCGGGATCGTCGACCGTCCTGCCCTGCACGGCAATCGCCGCATTGTTGACGAGGATGTCGAGCCTGCCGAAATAGGCCAGAACCTTGTCGACCAGCGGCTTGGCCGCGGCCATATCGGCCTGATCGCTCTGGATCGCCAGCGCCCGCACACCCTTCGCCCGCAGCCGCTCGACCACGGCTTCCGCCTTTTCGGCGGAATTGACATAGCTGATCGCCACATCCGCGCCCTGGTCCGCAAGCGCCTCTGCCGCAGCAGCACCCAGCCCACGTGAACCGCCGGTCACGAGCGCGACCTTTCCCTTCAAAATGTCAGACATATCAGTCCTTTCCATACCCCATCGAGGCACCGCCCGATCCTATCGGCCGGCAGCGCAATTTTTCGTAACGATCGTTACGGTAACGATTGGTATGAAATCTAGACAAAGGCTGTCAAGTGGTTTAATAACGGTCATTATGAAATTCATTGAGTCGATCTGATGGGACGCCATCGCGAGTTTGATGTCGAAAAAGCCCTCGATGCCGCGCTTTGCGTCTTCTGGCGCAAGGGCTACGAAGGCGCGTCCTATGCTGATCTGACCGCGGCGACCGGCGTCGAAAGGCCGGCGCTCTATTCCGCCTTCGGCAACAAGGAAGCGCTCTTCCGCCAGGTGCTTGATCGTTATTACGAGCGATATCTGGACTATATCCCGAAAGCACTGGAGCTGCCGACATCGCGGGAGGTCGCCGCGTTCATCCTGTCCAACGCGATCGATCTCAACACGCGCTTTCCCACCCACAGGGGCTGCCTCGGCATCAATGGCGTGCTGGCGGGATCGGATGAATCCGAACCGGTGCGGCAGGCTCTGATCGATGCCCGCGCGGTCGGCGAAGTGCAGCTTCGCGAGCGCTTCGAACGGGCAAAGGCCGAAGGCGATCTGCCGGAAACCGCCAAGCCCACTGCGCTGGCGGCATTCCTGCTGGCGGTCGGCCACGGCATAGCCGTGCAGGCCAAGGCCGGCTTCAGCCGCGAGATGCTGGAGGCCGTGGCCGAGCAGGCGCTTTCGACTTGGCCTTCGAAATCTTCCTGAGCTTCAGCTGGAATTTAGCTCGCCGCCGCATCCATCTTGGCCCGCACGTCCAGAAACGCCGCCGTCAGCCGCGCCAGAACCGGCGATTTGACTGATCCATTCGCCCCGCCGATCGGATCCTCGATATGGATCCGTCTCAGATCATCCATGAACTCGTCCCAGAGCGGCTGCCCGCCCTCTTCCAGAAGTTCGGCGCGGATGCTCAAATCCTCGCTGACCGGCAGAAACCGCCGCCCCCAGGCGCCGATCATCGCAAACATGGGCACGAGCTGGATCGAAGCTTCCGTCAGGCTGTAGATCGACTTCTGGCTATGGGAGGGATCGTCGAGTTTGGTGATCAGCCCGTAGGACATCAGCCGCTTCAGCCGCGCCGCCAGAATATTGGAGGCGATCCCCTCTTCCGATTGCGTCAGCAGCTCGCGGAAATGACGGCGATTGCCGAACATGATATCCCTGATGATGACGAGGCTCCATCGGTCGCCCAGCACCTCCATCGTCAGGTTGATCGGACAGCCCGACCGTATTTCGATATCCATATTCGACTCCGCGAGAAAAACCAGTTGCATTATAGGATTAGTTATGCGACAAAACAACCGATTTCAAAATGCAATCAGAAGGAGGCTGACATGACTCGTGTACGAGTCGCTGCATTTTCCCTTTCGGTCGATGGTTTCGGCGCCGGTCCGGACCAAAGCCTTGAAAATCCTCTCGGCAAGCGCGGCATGGAGGTACACCAGTGGTTCTTCCCCACCCGCACCTTCCGCACCATGATCGGCAAGGACGACGGCACCACCGGCGTCGATGACAGATACGGCGCCGCAGCCATGACCGGCTTCGGCGCCTTCATCCTCGGTCGCAATATGTTCGGCCCTGTCAGAGGCGAATGGCCGGATGAAAGCTGGAAAGGCTGGTGGGGACCGAACCCGCCCTATCATGCGCCCACCTTCATCCTCACCCACCATGCCCGCGAGCCGATATCAATGGAGGGCGGCACGACCTTCCATTTCATCACCGGCGGCATCGAGGAAGCGCTGGAAAAGGCAAAGGCCGCCGCCGGCGACAAGGACGTCAAGATCGGTGGCGGCGTCAGCACGGTGCGCCAATATCTGAAAGCCGGCCTGATCGACGAGATGCATTTCGCCATCTCCCCCGTCGTCCTCGGCAAGGGCGAATCCATGTTCGAAGGCATCGACCTGCCGGCGCTCGGCTTCTCCGTCAAATCCCACGAGATGACGGAAATGGCTGCGCATATCGTGCTGACGAAAGGGTAACTATTAACGCCCGGGGCCGGATGGCCGGCCTCCGCTTTCGGCGGATAGCGCAGCGAGCAGCATCCGCCATTGGCAGCATTTACCGTAATATACTTCCGCCCCGCGCCGTTCTTCCCTAAAGATTAACGCTGGCCGCGCAGGAGAGGCGCGCCTGGAGCGCGTGTCCGGGCCGGGGGCAGCAATGACGCTTGCGGACGTGATTACCCTCATTCTGAAGGCCAGCCTGTTCCTGGTCGTCTTTTCGCTCGGGCTGCGGGCAACGATCGAGGACGTCGCATATCTCGCCGCCCGTCCGGTGCTTCTGTTCAAATCCATCCTGTCGATGAACATCGTCATGCTCGGGTTCTCCCTCGCAGCCGTCTCTTTCTTTCAGCTGCCCCTGCCACTCCAGATTGCGCTGATCGGACTTGCCATGGCCCCGGTTCCACCCATCCTGACATGGAAACAGAAACAGGCGGCCGGCACCTCCTCCTATGCGATCAGCCTCTGCGTCGCGGCTTCGTTTCTCGCCATCATCCTCGTTCCCCTCGCCATCGCACTGGCAGACGTTGTCATTCAGGCAGACTACCGGATGCCTTCGATACGCGTCGTGCCCATCGTGCTCACATCCGTCATCGTGCCACTCGTGCTCGGCATGATGGTCGAGCGCTTCACGCCCTCCATCGCTGCCAGGATCGCAGAACCGGTCGCGATAGCAGGAACTGCCCTGCTCGTTGTGGCGGCCCTGCCCGTCCTCTTCGTGACGCTGCCTGCGGTCTGGGTGCTCGTCGGCAAGGGGCTCATCCTGTTCCTGGCCCTTTTCACCGCCTTCGGCCTGCTGGTCGGCCACATCCTGGGTGGGCCGCACCCGCGTGATCGCGTGGTTCTGGCGCTCGCGACAGGGACACGCCATCCCGGCGTCGCGATGGCTATCGCCGCCTATAATTTTCCGAATGAGAACGCTGCGGTCGCTGTCGTGCTGCTGCACGTCTTCGTCGGCGCACTGGTCGCGATCCCCTACCTGAAATTCGCCCGTATTCATGCCGAGCCCGCACAAAACCTCGACAAGTAGCCGGGCGATTGGCCGATGTCCGCGACACCGGCCAATCTCATGGACGCTCAGACCAGCCCCTGGCTGAAGCCGAATTCGCCCTCAGCTTCCGCCGCGCACATCTTCGGCAAACAGCATGTCATTATGCGGCCGGCCGCTGCGGACCATCGGATAGACATTTTCGAGCGCCGCTACCCGGCAATCGAAAAGTACCGGCCGGTCGATGGCAATCATCTCCCGGATCTTCGCATCCAGCTCATCCGGCCGCTCGCAGCGCAACCCGACCGCGCCATAGGCTTCCGCCAGCTTGACGAAATCCGGCAGGGAGGCGGAATAGGATCGATCCCGGCGATTGCCGTGCAGGATCTGCTGCCACCGCCGGATCATGCCGAGCTGCGCATTGTTGAGGATGAAGATCTTGACCGGCGCCTGATGCTGCATCGCCGCCGAAAGCTCCTTCAATGTCATCTGCACCGAGCCATCGCCGACAATGCCGAGAACCAGCTGCCCGGGATGGGCAATCTGCGCCCCGAGCGCCGCCGGCAACCCGTAACCCATCGTGCCGAGACCGCCCGACGTGATCCAGCGGTTCGGCTCTTCGATGCCGAAAAGCTGCGCCGCCCACATCTGATGCTGGCCGACATCTGTCGTGACGATGGGATCAAGGCCTGACGTCAGCGCATGCAGCCGCTCCAGGGCATATTGCGGCATGATCTCGTCATGGCGCATCTCATAGGCGAACGAATTTCGCGCCCGCCATCGCTCGATCTCGGCCCACCAGCCGGCGAGCCGCCTTCGCTCCGGCACGGCAGGAAGCGCCCGCCAGGCTTCGATCATCTCCTTCAGCACATCAGCCGCATCGCCTGTTATACCGATATCGACAGCAACATTCTTGTTGATCGAGGACGGATCGATATCGATATGGATCTTCCTCGAACCCGGCGAGAAACGATCAGTGCGCGAGGTGACGCGGTCGTCGAAGCGTGCTCCGACGGCAATCATCAGATCGCAATCATGCATCGCCATGTTCGCCTCATAGGAGCCGTGCATGCCCGGCATTCTCAGCCAGTTCGGCCCGCTCGCGGGATAGGCGCCAAGCCCCATCAGCGTCGAGGTGATGGGAAAACCCGTCAGTTCGACCAGCTCCCGAAGCAGGCGCGAAGCCTCCGGCCCGGAATTGATGATGCCGCCACCGGTATAGATGACCGGCCGCTGAGCCTCCGCCATCAGCCTGACCGCAGCTTCGATCGCCTGCCCCTCGCCGCGCATCGGCTGATGATAGCGCGCCGGAACCGAAACTTCCTCCGGCCCGAAATAAAGCCCGCTCGCAAAGAGCACGTCCTTCGGCATATCGACCAGAACCGGCCCCGGCCGTCCCGATGTGGCAATCCGGAAAGCGAGATGGATGGTTTTCGCCAGATCGTCGATATGGCTGACGAGGAAATTATGCTTCGTGCAGGGCCGCGTGATGCCGACCGTATCGCATTCCTGAAAGGCATCCGTGCCGATCAGGTTCGTCGGCACCTGTCCCGTCAGGCAGACGAGCGGAATGGAATCCATCAGCGCATCCTGCAACGCCGTGACAGCATTGGTAACGCCAGGTCCAGAGGTCACCAGCATGACGCCGACCTTGCCGGTCGCGCGCGCATAGCCTTCGGCCGCATGGCCGGCACCCTGCTCGTGCCGCACCAGCAGATGTCTGATTTCATCCTGCTGAAAAATCTCGTCATAGATCGGCAGCACGGCAGCGCCCGGATAGCCGAAAATATGCTCGACACCATTGTCGCGCAGCGCCTGCAGAACGATTTCGCCGCCATTCATCAGGCGGCCGGAGGACGTATTGGAGGAGGAATTTTGGGTAAAGCTTGCTCTATCGCCGGTCATAGCAATTTTCCGTCGTTGACAGGGTGATTGGGGTGCGACGGGGCATAAAAAAAGGCCCCGTCAGGGACCTTGTGTTCGGCGCATGGGTGGCTATTGCCGGACGGTTACACCGTCCTGCCCATGCGCGATATCACCACGACGAGAACCATTGCGATTTTCATGGGCGTAAGAGCTAGCCGCAATTTTGCAGTCCGTCAATCGCGTCTGTGCGTTCGGCCCGAACCGCTGTTCGTCCTGTCAGATGTTGATGGCTGGTGGGTTATCGATCCGGCTTGGCTGCCAGGGTTCCCCGGCCCGCAGGCGAAACATGCCGCGCGTGACCATCAGATCGTCTGCCGTCTCGAAAGCACCTCGATCGAAAGGCTGAAGAAGATCGGCCCGTCCAGAGGCTCATCCGTATCGGCGTCGAAATTGAAAGATCCGGGCTCCCACCAGAAGGCACGCTTTTCCAGAAGCGACCATGCATGGATGCGTTCATCTCGGCGCGCGGGGTTATCCGTCAGTTCCTCGAAACGACCGTGAACGAGGACGCTTTTCCACTTTCTCTCCTGGCCGAGCTCTTCGGCATGGAAACTGGCCAGGGGGCTTGCCCTGAGACGGTCGATCTTCAGGCCAGGCATGGAAAACATGAACAGCCGCGTCCTTCATAGGCGTAGTGAATGGGAACGATATAGGGATATTGCTCACCGTTGCACGCGAGATGGCCAAATGTGTGGTTCGCCAGAAACTCGATGCAGGCATTATCGGTCATTTCTCGCAGCTGCATGCTAGCCTCCAGTACTTTAAAGGTCCTGCCGTTGTTGACCCGGCGGGCCGAGCATCAATTTCGTCAGAAGCGCGATCTGCTCCTGCTGCTGGGCAACGAGCGATTTCAGATCGGTATTTCTGAGCTCGTCGAGCTTGTCATGCAGCGCCATGATTTCGATCTCAGCCTTCAAATTGACCTCGTAGTCGTGTGCGGCATCCACCCGGTCTTTGGCGGCATGTCTATTCTGGCTCATCATGATGACCGGCGCCTGCACGGCCGCCAGCATGGAAAGGATGAGATTGAGGAAGATGAAGGGATAGGGATCGAAGGCGCGCATTGCGGCCAGCAGATTGCCGGCGACCCATACTGCAAGGGCGATCCCGAAGAAGATGATGAAGGTCCACGAACCACCGAATTCCGCCACCTTGTCGGCCAGCCGCTGCGACGGTGTCAGCTTTGCATCGAAGGACTGATTGGAATCATGGGCAATCGCGTGCCGGGAGATCAATCGCCGGAAGACTGCCCGTTCGCGCTCGGTTAAGAGCTCGAAAGGTTTGCCGAGGTATCTGTTCGCGCCGGAACCGATTGCCTCGTCGGAGATTTCAGCAACAGTGCTGGCCGACATGATATTCTCCCGTCGAATGCGCCGGCCGGCACCGGACCATGACAATATGGCCGATCAGCCGCACCGGCATTGACCCCAGATTACGATATCACTTCGGATTGCGATGTCACATCGAGGGAATCTTCGATACGCTTCAAGTGGTAGATAACGCGCCTCTTGCGATCGTAGAGCCTGCCCAACAGCGCATTTTCGACATCCAGCGGCCTCCCTGCCAGTTGCAGCCTTTTAACGACGACTTCCTGGCCGGTGATGCGCTGCTCCGCCTTCACGGCGTGGAGCCTTGCGAACCTCAGATCTTTTTTTCCATATCCTGCCGATTGCATATCTATCTCGCCAATCATTTTCGTTATCCGCGCCTGGCCGAGACGCTGTTCTTTGTGGCCATTGCCCTGGGGGTTCGACGGCACGAACGTTATGATCCGCGCTTCTGCAGCAGGTCCCCCGCCCGTTCTGCGGGTGCCGGCCAAAAGGCAAATTCATAGCTAAAAACAAATCATAGCACGTTCTTCAATTATTCTCATAAAACAAATATTATATATCGAAATTAGCGACTTTTTTATAAAACAATAGAATAAAATAGCGAAGTAAATCGCATTACATTATACGAGAAATCTTCCTTTTTTCTCTGCACGCTCCGGCGACTGCGCAACAATTCTACGTTACAGCGCCTATTGTCTTCGGCGAAAAACGCCATGGAGCTCATCAGACCCAGCTGACGCTGATGTTCTGCACCTATCTGGATGCTGCGAAAATACCCGCCTGGAGCCTTTCCTGGTCGCCGGCCAGCCGCTTCACTCCACCAGTTCCCGCATGACCTTGATGAGGTCCGACTTGCCTTCAAAACCTATGCCCGGCAGTTCCGGCATGGTGATATGCCCGTCGATCACCTGCACCCCATCCGGAAAACCGCCATAGGGCTGGAAGAGATCGGGATAGCTCTCATTGCCGCCAAGGCCGAGGCCAGCCGCGATATTGAGCGACATCTGGTGGCCGCCATGCGGAATGCAGCGCGACGGCGACCAGCCGAACTGGCGCAGCACATCGAGCGTGCGCAGATATTCGACGAGGCCATAGGACAGCGCGCAGTCGAACTGCAGATAATCGCGGTCGGCGCGCATGCCGCCGTAGCGAAGCAGGTTGCGGGCATCCTGATGCGAGAAGAGGTTCTCGCCGGTCGCCATCGGCGCATCGTAGAATTCCGCGATGGCGGCCTGCAGCGCATAATCGAGTGGATCGCCGATCTCTTCGTACCAGAAGAGCGGATAGTCGCGCAGCATCTTGGCATAGGCAATGCCGGTCTCCAGATCGAAGCGGCCGTTCGCATCGACGGCAAGCTGCGCCTGAGAGCCGATCTCCTCCAGCACGGATTCGATACGGCCGCGATCCTCATCGATTGAGGCACCGCCGATCTTCATCTTGACGACCGTATAGCCGCGGTCCAGATAGGTGCGCATTTCCTTACGCAGCGCGCTATTGTCCTTGCCGGGATAATAATAGCCGCCGGCCGCATAGACGAAAACCCTGGGGTTGGCCTCCCTGCCCTTCATGTCCGCCAGCAGCCGGAAGAGCGGCTTGCCCTCGATCTTGGCAACGGCATCCCAGACCGCCATGTCGATCGTGCCGACCGCGACCGAACGTTCGCCATGGCCACCGGGCTTCTCGTTTTTCATCATCGCCGCCCAGATCCTGTGCGGGTCGAGATTGGTGCCGGCATCATTCACGAGGCTTTCCGGCGCGGCTTCCAAAATACGATCCTTGAAGCGTTCGCGGATGAGACCGGCCTGGCCATAACGGCCGTTGGAATTGAAGCCGTAGCCAACCACGCGCCGCCCGTCCCTGACGACATCGGTGACGACAGCCACCAGGCTCGCCGTCATCTTGCTGAAGTCGATATAGGCGTTGCGGATCGGCGAAGCGATCGGCTTCGTCACTTCGCAGACATCGATGATACGCATTGTTGCCTCCATTCCGAACCTGAAGGCCGTTGCCCTCGCATGGCGATAACTTGAGAGAAATCCGCCCTCCCGGTCCAATGCCGATCCGGGTCCTTTCAATGCCGGATCGGCACTGCCAATATCCCGCTTCACCGCAAATCCCTATGAACTAACTTGAAATTCCTGGAACGATGCCGTTCTGTCAATGCTCCAGAAGCATCACAGAAACGGGTAAACCATCGTGGAAACTGCCTGGCTCGCCGATCTCCAGGCTCTCGCCGAAACGCTGAACTTTTCGAGAGCCGCAGAAAAGCGCCACATCACGCAGCCGGCTTTCGGACGCCGCATCAAGTCGCTCGAAGACTGGTGCGGCGCCGACCTCGTCGACCGTTCGACGCACAGGTTGAAGCTCACCCCCGCAGGCGAGGCCATGCTGGAGGCGGCAAACGATATTGCAGCACGGCTGGAACGCGCCAGCCGGGATCTCGCGCAGATGCGCGCGGCGACCTCGACCGTGACCTTCGCCGCCACCCACGCCCTCTCCTTCATCTTCTTTCCCGGCTGGATACAAGGATTGGGTCACGAGGCATCGACGATGCCGATCCGCCTGCTCTCGGACAATATGAACGAATGCGAGCGGATCATGACGGAAGGCCGCGCGCAATTCCTGCTCTGCCACGACCATCAGAACAGCAGGATCCGTCTCGACAGGAACGCCTACAGACATGTGGAGCTTGCCACCGACCGGCTGATTCCGGTGAGCGGGCGGGACAGAAACGGTCGCGCGCTGCACAGCATTTCCGAGGCGTCGGATCGCGCAGTCCCGCATCTCGCCTTCGAAGAGACATCGGGCATGGGCCGCATCCTGTCGTCGGCCCTCTCCTCCGGCACGCGCCCGCTGCACCTCTCGACAGTCTTCACCTCCCATCTGGCAATGGCGCTGAAGGCGCTCGCCATGGAGGGAAAAGGGGTTGCCTGGATACCGGAGAGCCTGGCCACCGACGAAATGGGGCCGGCCGGAAGACTGACGTCATCGGGATCGACGGATTGGGCCATCGACGTCAAGATCGTCCTGATCAGACCACGAGCACGGATGACTGATATTGCCGAAAACTTCTGGAGCCTGGTTCAAGGCAAGGATCGGCGTTCAAGCCGCTGACCGCCGTCTACAATGGTGGCGCCCGAGCACCGGATCATTTCATGATCGGAGCCTGTCTCAGCGCTGCGTGAATATCGCTGACGACGGCAGCGCCTTCGCCGACGGCTGCGGCAACCCGCTTCGTCGAACCGGCCCGGACATCGCCGATCGCAAAGACATTCGGCAGACTGGTTTCCAGTTGCAGGGAGCGCCTTCCAAGCTCCTCTTCGACCTCGGGGCTGAAGGCTGTCCCTGTCCTGATGAAGCCCCTGTCATCCGTCTTGATGCGGCATTTGATCCAGTCGGTATTCGGGTCGGCGCCGATGAACATGAAGACGCGGCGAAGATTGTAGTTCTTCTCCGACTGCACCCTGAGATCCGTGATGGTTGCCGTCAGGCGGCCATGCAGGTCTTCCGACAGCGCTGTCAGCTCGCATCCCAGATGCATCTCGACGTTTGGCAGCGCCGCTATGCGATCGATGAGATAAGTGGACATAGTTTCGGTCAGGCTTCGGCGGATCACCAGGTGGAGACGCCGGACCCGCGGCGCCAGGAATGCGATCGCCTGACCGGCTGAATTGCCGCCGCCGACCAGGGCAATATCGTCGTTTTCGCACAGTTTCGCTTCGATTGCAGATGCCCAATAGGAAATGCCGGCGCCCTCGAAGCGCGCTATGTCGGGAATATCAGGCCTGCGGTAGCTGGCACCTGAGGCGATGACGACGGTTCGTGCCTTGACCGTCCTGTCTCCCTCAACCCTTAACACCATCGGATCGGTTCTGCGTTTGCCGGACGGGGCCGGAATCAGCTCATTGACCTCAAGTGGCAAGGCGATCTCCGCTCCGAACTTGAGCGCCTGATTGAAGGCGCGGCCCGCGAGAGCCTGGCCTGAAATTCCGGTCGGAAAACCGAGATAATTTTCGATACGCGAGGAACTGCCGGCCTGTCCACCGATCGAACGTGCGTCGATGACGATGACACTAAGGCCCTCCGACGCCGCGTAGACCGCAGCAGCCAAGCCCGATGGACCTGCTCCGACGATCGCCACATCGTAGACGGCCGCCGGATCGAGCTCCGGCATGATGCCGAGGCAGCAGGCAGCTTCAGCGTCGGTCGGATGTTTGAGTACCGTGCCATTGGGGCAGACCATGAGCGGCAATTCGCCCGCCAGAATTCCAAGCCTCTCCACCAAGGCCCGACCTTCGTGGTCCAGGGCCGCGTCGAGCACGACATGGGGATAGCCGCTTCGGGTCAGGAAGCCCTGCAGGCGAACCAGGTTGGGCTCTCCGGGATTGCCGATCAGAACCGAACCGGCGCCGCCGAAATTGATCAATTCCACGCGCCTCAGAATATAGGCACGCATGATGATCTCACCGATATCAGCCGATCCTATGATGAGAGCCTTCAGATGCGCGGCATCGAATGCCAGCGCCACACATCCTTCCGGACCCGCACGTCCGCCTGCAAGCACGGGCCGTCCGGAGAGCTGACTGACCTCTCCCGAAAACTGCCCTTTTCCATGGCTCGTGATCAGGGTTTCCGGCATCGACAGCCCGTCATGCCGGAAGACATCGAGACGGCCGGAGAGGATCAGCCACGCGGGCGAATGCCTGTCACCGACCTCAGACACGACCTCGCCGGGGGCAAAAGAATGCGGGCCGCTGCTGGCAAAGCGTGTCGCCATTTGAACTTGTCCGGCACTCAGCACGGGAAACATCTGGTGACGGCGGGTTTCGAGGCTGTCGGAGCTCATGTCGGCAGCTCAATAATAGCTCGGGATCGGGCCGCGCTGCGGCGTCTGATCGGGCAGTTCCACCATAGTCTCGTCGAGATAGCACCAGCCCCAGCCCTCGGGCGGATCGTACCCTTCGATAATGGGATGTCCCGTGGCGTGGAAATGCGCCGTCGCATGCTTTCCGATGGACTGGTCGCAGCACCCGACATGGCCGCATTCCCGGCAAAGCCGAAGATGGACCCATTCCTGTCCGTCCTCCAGGCATTCCTCGCAGCCAAGCGTCCTGGGCTCTACGGATCGAACGGCAGCAACATGCTTACATCCCGACATCTGAATCTCCGGTGGTTGTTGAAGTACGCGCCTGCCGAAGGGAACATAGGTCAAGAGACGGTTTTCTGTATATACGCACACGTACAGAACCGTGCCCGTGCGACCGGCATATTCAGGCAGAACGGCGCCGCCACGCGGTCGCAAAGCCGGTTCATTCAGCTTCTGCGAGAATAAATTGTCGCGATGTGACCGCCGTCACTATCCAGAACATCCACTGCTTGTATTTTGCCTCCGCTGGATGCTGCACCTACCAGCAGGAGAAGGGTTGCCAGGCCCCACTTGGCGGCCCTTCTCAATTTCCCGCTGACGATGAGGGAGCGGCGGCGGCTCTATTCTGCGCCCCGGATCACCGAAACATCTCGCTCTGGCTGCCGATCCTGCCGCCTTTTCGTACGCTGATCGTTACATCCGTCCGCGGGTCGGACTGCTCGTCACCGAACCATGACACGATGACCAGAAGAGCCGCAACTGCAAACAGTGGCGGGCCAATATAGACGATCAGGAGGGAATGCAGCGATTTCATAGTGGTCCTGTTTTCCGATTTCACAGTGGTCTTGTTTTCTGATTTCTACGGTCGTCGTGGGGTTGATTTCGGTGGTCACGCCTGGGCGCGGACTATCGTGATCGGGCGTCAGTGCGGGGCGCCACGAACCGCATGTGGAATGAAGGAAATATCAAATGATCGGGAAGCATTCAGGGTATGATAGATTTCCCGAGCGCCATAGTAGGCGCCACCCCACATCAGCAGGCTGAGTTGAAACGCGATGAGAAAGGAGCAGCCCTTCATAGTTTCCCTTCCGGATTTGTGTTTTAATGCGTCAAAAACTCAAAGATAAGCCGCACCCACATCTCGAGCTTGACCTCTATATTTCACCTCTATCGTAAAATTATCTTTTTTACTATTACAGCAGCCGAAATATAAAGGATGATATAATAACCATAACGGGTGAAATTCTAAAACATAAAAAGAATTATACTTACACTTCGATGACAGCGTCACTTTTCATTGCTGACGTACCGGCCGATGTCTGAAGGGTCTGCACGAGCGCGCGTCGACTTCAGAAGAAAAGACCTATCGGCCGAGAGCCGTTTTCTGCATTTGCGCCATCCCGTCAGAACCGGAGAGCGTGCACGCACGCCTCGTGGAAGGAAGGTCGGCGGCGGCAGCCGCAAGTTGACCGCCAGTGCCGACACCCATCTTTTCCGTCATGTCCGGCTGACAGCTTTCGGCTTGCCACGGCCGCTTGTCCTGTCGGATGACGAAGGAATGATCGTAAAGATCCGATCGTTAACCACTCCGGACTAAAGCCCTGGCGTCACACGCCTTTTTATAAGAATATTATAATGCTCTAAGGAGCTCGGGAGGGGTATGATGACACATGGGGATGAAGACGAAGTCTTTTCCAGATTCGTAGAGGAGCGCCGCGAGCTCGGCTTTCGGGGCGAGCGGCCGCAGCAACGAAGGTTGATAAACTGGCACTTTCTTGCGCTGGTCGCGGTCGTTTTGGGTGCCGGACTCATAACGGTTACATAACCAGGATCGACACCGAGATCACCGTCGCTCTTGTCAGGCGATGGCGCCAGGGACCGTCAAAAGCGCAGGCGCACGCGTATCCGCTGCCGACCGATATCATCGGCCGGCAACGATCGTTCGCCCGTCAGATGATAGGGTCATCGGGTTAAACCTATTGAATTAATTGCTATCTCCGGCCCACAAGGTAGCATTCCGATGACCTTGTGGAGCAGGCTTGCGCACCACGCAACCTTCGGCTCGCCACATTGGTCGGGAGGGTTTAATGGCACATATGGAAGACGACGATATCTTTTCCAGATTCGTAGAAGAACGCCGCGAGTTTGGCTTTCAGGGCAAACGGCCGCAGCAACGACGGCCGATGGGTTGGCCCTTGATTGCGCTGATCACGGTTGCCTTGGGCGCCGGGCTCATAACGCTGACACAAGCGACAATCGTCAAAGAGATCACCATCGCCGTTCAATAAGCGTGGCCCGCGCTGTTCCGTCAGAACCAGAGATCGCGCACGCATTGTCCCCTGGAAGGAAGGTCGTCAAATGTGTTCAGCCCGTCGAAATGATCGATCGGCAGGTCTGAGACGAGATCCGGCGGCGCCAGCCGCACATTGACCGCCATGCGCCGGCGCCCACCCCCGTTGAGCCTCAAGCCGCGCCAGCTCAGCACACAGGCGCAGGTCGGGCAGAACAATATTTCGAGCGAGGGCGTCTCCCGGCCGGCCCGCGTATAGGAACCGGTCTCGCCCCTCATGGTGATCCGTTCACCCTCGTAATCATAGGCCCAGAGCGCACCATAACGCCGGCAGAGCGTGCAGTTGCAGGCGGTGATCGAGCCCGGATCGCCTTCCAGCGTCCAGCCCGCCTTGCCGCAATGACATGAGCCGATCAGCATCAGCGCCCCGTTTTTTCTGCTTGTTCAGATGAGCCTATCTTGCCTTAATCGCGGAATGTCCGCAAACGGCAGCCGATCCAGGGCAGCCTCTTCCCCAATCCTCCCCGCAAGGCAGAGCTTCGAAAGGGTCTTGACGTTCCCGCAGCGAACCAGCACTCGCCCTTGACTCCCGCAAAAATGAGAACATAATAAGAACATCCGTGGCGCTGCGGCCGCCATCCCGACAATCTGGAACTGAGTGCTCTGCAAGGAGAATGAGAACATGCGCCCGCAACCGGCCCCTAAAATCTTGAATGAAGAGACTACAAACGAAGACCTGAGCTGGGAGGTCGAGGCCGTGCTTTCCTGGCATGACGAGGACGCCAAGGCCGCCATCGCAACGCTCCTGCAGGACTGCCGCCACCTGCGCCAACAGCTGGCCCTTGCCGAAGGCGCCATGAGTCGCGGCATCACGCGCGGCTGGCGGCCCTCCTTCGACCGGCTCCTCTCAGACAGGCCCCCTTCGACAAACAATGAAACACCGCCGCAGCATCGATCTCGTCGCCAGCCATGAGGCTGTCGCAGCCGAGAGGGAAACGCTCGCCACCCTGCCGCAATGGTATGTCCTTCACGCACGGTGCGACGCCTGCCGGCACGAGACGAGGATCGACCGACGCGCGCTCGCCTACCGCTGCGGCAAGGACCTGTCGCTGGCGATGATCGGCCTTCGCCTGACATGCAGGAGCTGCGGCAACCGCAAGGGAAACCACCTGCTGCTCGGCACGCTGCCGCGGGATTGATGATCCCGCCACGCTAGAGCGCCGTGCGTCCATTCGGACGCACAAAGGACGCTCTAACTCTTTGAATCTACGCATCGGGCTTTCCGAAAATCGATTACGATTTTCGGGCCGATGCTGTAGGCCTGGTTCCTACGTCAGGAACCGGCTGAGATAGGCATAGCTGCGCGCCGCAAATTCGAAGGGCAGCCGCGGATTGTCGTGCTCGACCACGAAGAGCCGCGCCCCGCTCACAACCGCCGCCCGCCAGAGCGAGGGCCAGAGAAGCACGCCGGAGCCGACATTCGCCCAGCCATCCTCGTCGGGGTCCATGTCGTCGGGCGCCTGATCCTTCACGTGCACCGAGGTGAGCACACCGGCATAGCGCCTTATCCATTCAATGGCATTGGGCTGGGCGCGCGCCAGCCAGGCGATATCCGCCTGCCAGACAAGCGGACTGCCCTTGGCCGCCTCGAACATCAGCTCGAAGCCATAGCGCCCGCCGATGGTGCGGTCGAAGCCCGCCGTCTTGTTGTGATAACCGAGCGTGATGCCCGCTTCCTTCATCTGCTCCGCAAGCGCGCCCAGCTCATTGCCGATACGCTGCCATGCCGCCTTCGTTTCCTTCATCGCGGACGGCGCCGGATGAGGAACGAAGAGCTGCCCGATGCCGCATTGCTGGCAGGCCTCGACAAAACGCTGCCGCTCGCTGCGCAGCGCCTCCAATCCGACATGCGCCGACGGCGCCATCAGCCCGTTCCGCAGAAGCCCGTTTTGCAGGAGGCCGGCGTCGCGCAGATGCCCCTCGAGCGGCTCGACCGCGCCAAAGCCGGCGCCTGCGGCCTTTTCAAGCTGTGTGCCGAGATCTCCAAGGCCGCGCATCGAAAAGAGCTGCAGCGAAAGCATCGGCTTCGTCATCGCCCATCTCCAGACCAATCTCGCTGCGGGCAAGACATCCCGACCATTCCTCCGCACCGAATCCATGAGAGGTCCAGTTTCACCCGTGTGGGCGCAGATTGCGAGGGAAAACCGACGATATCACCCCGATATCGGCAAGGCGGGCTTCGGCAGCAGCTTCCGTTTCAGGTTGACGATATGGCGGCCGAAAGACCTGTCGATGCGCTTCACATCGATGAGCGTCAGGTCCCCACAGGCGGAAAACGTGTGCAGCCCGTCAGGGTAATCAGCAGCGGCGAGATCGCCGGTCAGTTGCACCGGCAGGTGCTCCGAGGTCACATGCGTTTCCGTAAGCAGGCTGAAACGCAGAAAGCGCAGGCCGCCGCCATAGCTGACGCTGCAATCCTGAACCGGCAGGATGATCTGGCCATCGGCGCCGACAAAGGGCGTGCCGCCCGGCCGCGCGCCGGAGCGATCCACCAGAACCGGATTCTGCGGATGGGTCTTCCATGGCCCGGTCAGCCGGTCGGCAAAGGCGACATGCAGCTCGCGCTGGTCGCGCGCGCCGGACCCGACGACGGTGTAGAACATCCACCAGATGTCCTGATGCTGGATCAGACAGGCCTCGGCAGCCGGAATATCGGCCAGAAGCACCGTTTCGCGCACCCAGCCGTCCGGGAAAGCACGGGCGCGGTAAAGGGCGACTTCACCGGCCTTATGGCTTTCCGGCACCATCAGCACCTCACCATCCTGCTCGATCAGGAAAGGATAGGAGAGATGGAAAGGCCGCACGAGCGTCACCGCCTTGCCGCGCCATTCGAGGCCCGGCCCGAATTCATGGCGCTCGATGAAGCCATGCTTGGTGTGGTAGTCATAGGCCTCGACGAAGACATGCAGGGCATCGCCCCGCCTCACGGCGAAGGGATCGGCGAGAAAGCGCCAGGGGCCGGGATCGGGCAGCCACGTGATGCGGCTGGAACAATCCGCCAAAGTCTCGGCATCGAGCAGCGCCTCGGCCGGTGCGGGTACGATGCCGACCTTCCAGAAATCACTCTTGGGCTTCAGACGCATGGATCAATCGCGGAGGATCGGTGCCGAGGCCAGCTGCGCTGTGGCTCCGCCGGCAACCCGGGAATAGAAATCGAGAACATTCACAATGCCTGCCGAACGAGAGAAAGGACGCAAGTCGTAGCTTACGCGCGACAGGCGGACAACAGGTTGTTCTCGCATCACATCGGCAAGCGCCGCGGAAAGCTGCTCGACGGAGCCGGGCGCGACCAGCGTCACCGGATGCTCGCGCAGATATTCCGACGGCCCTTCGGCGGCCGTGGCGATGATCGGCAGCCCCTCATGCATGGCCTCCAGAATGGCGAGCCCCGCCGATTCCTCGCGCGACGGCGACACGAAGAGATCCAGATTGCGCAGGAACCCCGGCACATTGTTGCAATGGCCGAGCAGATGGATGCGGCTGTCGCCCGTGGCAAGCTTTTCCAGCGCGGCGCGATGCGGCCCCTCGCCGACGATGACAAGAGCGGCGTCTTTAGGGGCGGACTGCCGGAAGGCCGACACCAGCACATCATATCCCTTGCTGAGATGCAGACGCCCGACGCTGCCGACGAGCCGTGTTTCGCGCGGCAGATTCAGCTGCGCACGCAGATCGAAGCTCTCGACGGATTTGACATCCGGCAGCCAGTTGGAAATCAGCGTCGACTGGCCGTCATATTTGCCGAGCCGTGTTGCCTGGGCCGCATTGACACAGATTACGCCATCGAGATGCGCATGCTGCCTGGCCTTGTACCCGACATGCAGGGTCGCGATTCTGGCGACGCTGTCGGGCGCTGCGGCAAGCGCCTTGCAGCCATGGCTGAGATGCCCGTGCGCGATTTCGATCCCTGTACGCGCGGCCAGCCACCGCAGCCTGAGACCGCGCAGAAGCGGTGTCGCAAAACCGTGGAAAATGACTTGCTTGGAAAGCAGTTTCGCCATCGGCGAGCCGTATCGTCCGGCAACGTGCACCTCATGCCCAAGAGCAGCCTGCCCGTTGGCAAGGTCAATGCAGTATCGTTCCGATCCGGCAATTCTGGAGGAGAACAAGATATGCAGAATTTTCAACTTATGAGACGCTACCGGATCGGCAGCCGCATAGGCACGCGGGTGCAACTCACCCACGAAATTATTTCGAGCGCTCAAGATACACCTCAGACCGATAGCCGACCGAGTTGAGATGCTGGCGCAACACTGCTCGATAGGTTTCGGCGATGGTCTACATTGCCGAACTGTCACGAACAAGACTGGGTAAACATACGGAATCGTAAGCTTTTACGTCACAGAATAACCATTTTTGGGATAATTTGCTGAATTGGCTCTTGAAAAATTGCGGCGGCATTATGCCGCGACTGCAACACCACTGAAACGACCTGCTAAAGTACCAAAAAAGTTCTGAGCCGGATCTTGCCGGCAACAGCAAAGCCGCCCCTCACATCCGGGCCTTCCGTCCCGTTGCCTTATTTTTTCAATGCGTAGTTGATTCTGCGGACCGTCTCGGCGATGCGGATCGCATAGGTCGGCAATCGCCTCCACCAGGGAAATTTGGTGGCCCTGTAGACGGATCGCGTCCCGATATTCGAGCCGCCCTCTTCCACGACAGTCACATTCTGCCGGGTCGTATAGATCCGCGCCCGCGATGCCCAGCCCCGTTCCAGTTCGATATCCCACGGAAACCGCATGACGGCGATCTGCTCGAGGAGCTTCAGGGCACCCATCCGCGTCACCGCATAGCAGGCGGCCGACCCCTGCGGACCATGCGTCGCCCGGCCGATCTCATCGCCCGCAGCCGAGGTGGCGACAGGCCTGAAGCCGACAATGCGGTGATTGAAGAGCTTGATCACATCGGCGCCGGGCACGGCCGCGAGCGCCGCCTCGGCGCGCGCAACGAGATCGGCAGACAAAATGACATCATCCTCGACGATGATGCAGGCGGCCTCGCCCGTTTCCAGAAAGGCCGCGAGCACCTTCAGGTGGCTCCGGTAGCAGCCATATTCGCCCGGCAGCATGGTTCGGCCATTGTTGCGCCGAAAGGCGCGGTCATCGCATGCCGTGCGCTGATCTGCGGGAACCTCCCGCCCATCGACACCGGCAATGCGAACGAGGTCGAACTGCAGGGCCTTGACCTGATCGGAGAGCGCATTCCACCGATCCGTGGACCGGTCGAGATTGATCACATAAATGCTGATGCTCATCGTCCAACCATGGTTTCTGCTGCTCGAGGCCGCCATGGGCGCCCTTGCATCGGAGCTGCTGCTTTCCGTTAAAAAATGCTCGCCTAGCACTTCCCCCGCCGGCTGTGCAACCTGCCGTCCCGGTATTGCAGCATCGCTGGCCGCGAATTTCTCTTTATTCGGCTACAGCATCGGCCCGAAAATCGGAATCGATTTTCGGAAAGCCTGATGCGTAGATGCAAAGAGTTAGAGCGTCCTTAGTGCGTCCGAATGGACGCACGGCGCTCTAAGGGGCAAACGGCATCATGGCTTCGGTGGCCACTCGCTCACATCGCCTTGAATTGCTGGCCTGGACCCTCTAGCAATCGTTAGCCCACCGGTCAGCCTTCAGGATTCACAGCTTGCCCACCTTCCCCTTCTCCGTCGCCGATCCCATCCAGCATCACGGCCCGCTTCCGAAAACCTCCGACGTCGTCATCATCGGCGGCGGCGTCATCGGTATTTCGACGGCGCTGTTTCTGGCGAAGCGTAATATCTCCGTGACGCTTATCGAGAAGGGCCGCATCGCCGCCGAGCAGTCCTCGCGCAACTGGGGCTGGATCCGCAAACAGGGCCGCGATGCCGACGAGCTGCCCATCGTCATCGAGGCCTGCCGCCTCTGGAAAGAGCTGGCGGCAGAATGCGGCGAGGATATCGGCCTTATCGAGACCGGCGTCACCTATCTCGCAAACTCGGACAAGCAGATGGCGGGCTTCGAGACCTTCATGAAGCTCGCGGGCGCCTACAATCTCGACACCCGCCTGCTCGACAACGCGCAGACGGCGGCTCTCTTCAAGGGCATGTCCCGCAAATTTACCGGCGCCATGACGACGCCGTCGGATATGCGCGCCGAGCCATGGCTCGCAGTCCCCGCCCTTGCCCGGCTTGCCGCCCGGCTGGGCGTCACGATCATCGAAAACTGCGCGGCGCGAACCCTCGATATATCCGCCGGCAAGGTGAGCGGTGTATGGACCGAAGCCGGCCGCATCGAGACTTCGACCGTGCTTGTCGCAGGCGGCGCCTGGTCGTCGCTCTTCCTCAGAAACCATGGCGTCTCCATCCCGCAGCTTGCTGTCCGGGCAACCGTGGCCGCAACCGAGCCCCTGGCCGAAATCCACGCAGGTGCTGCAGGCGGAGCGGATGTCGCCTTCCGCCGCAGGCAGGATGGCGGCTACACGCTGGCGCCCGGAAGCCATCGCCTCTATCTCGGCCCCGACGCTTTCCGCCACGCCACGAAATATATGCCGGCGCTCATGGCCCACCCCTTCGGCACCCGCTATTCGCCCGCAGCCCCCGAGGGCTACCCGGACAGTTGGTCGACCCCGCGCAACTGGACGGCAGATGCCGAGAGCCCGTTCGAACGGATGCGCGTCCTCAACCCCGCCCCCGATCAATCCAGCCTCAATAGCATCAGCCGCAATTTCCAGCGCCTCTTCCCGCAATTCGAAACCGTTCGCCTGAAGACGACCTGGGCCGGCATGATCGACGCCATGCCCGACATCGTGCCGATCGTCGATCGCGTGGAAGCCATCGCCGGTCTCTTCGTCGCCACCGGCATGAGCGGCCACGGCTTCGGCATCGGCCCAGGCATCGGCCGCGTGGTCTCAGACCTGATCCAGGGAAATGCCACCGGCCACAATCTCAACCGCTTCCGGCTGTCGCGCTTCACCGATGGAAGCCGCATACGGCCGGGTCCGGCGATCTAGGACCGCGCCTCCGGCATGGCGCCGGCGGCGTCAGCCCGGCCAGTTCGGCAGGCTTGGCACCGAGCAGCAGGCGCCCGCCTGCCGTCTTACCTCTCCTCCCCAGCCGAAGACGCTCCAGCCTTACGTCCGCCTGGCGATGAAAACCGACGTCGTCATATTCCTGGTGACCACACCGCCAAAATCGGCCCTGGCGAGATCTTCCAGCGCGTCCAGCAACGCCTCACGCTTCTCCGCCTCCAATGCCACGACATTCGAATAGGTCGCGTAGAGCCGCCGCACCGCGGGCGGATCGAGCGTCAGCGTCCACTCGAACATTGCCGGCGGCTCACCGTAGAATGAGGCCTCCTCAAAATCCCTGAGCCGGGCCTCGCTGTCGAGCCCGTAGGGCGTCTGCGTCGTCCCCCCGCCGGACGGGCTTGGACGGTGCCCGGCAAAGAAATGCGCGCTCGCCTCGTGAAAGGGATCCGGCCTGACATTGTCGCCAAAGACATTCCAGATCAGAGCCACAGCACCGCCATCGCGAAGCAGAGCATGGATACGCCGCAGCGCCGGGACGGCATCGAGCCAATGAAATGCCGTCGCGCTGACAACGAGGTCGTAGGACTGCAGAATCTCGTTCAGCTCTTCGAAGGGCCGCTCGATCACATCGAGCTCGGGGCGGCGCAACCGGGCGCGCAGGAATTCCGCAAGCCGCGCATCCGGCTCGACAGCCAGAAGCCGCTGCGGGTTGTGCCCCAGAAGATGTTCGGTGGCGAGCCCCGTCCCCGCGCCGATCTCCAGTATCGAGATACCGGAGCGCAATCCGGCCCGCTGCCGCAAGACATCCCAAACCGCCGGCGGATAGGCCGGTCGGGCGGAGTGATAGTTTTCAGGACTGAGCCCAAAGGCCTCCCGGCCGAAGGAACGGGCAAGCGTGTCACCGGACATGACGATCTCCGCGCTGATCGGCGTAGCCCTAGCCTCAATTGCCGTGCTCAACAAGCGTCCCGCCGGCGAGCCTGCCGATGCCCTCACCGCCGAGCGGCAAGGCGCTGTGACAACCTCATTCACCGAGCAGTGACACGACCCCACTGGCAATATCGTAGCGCGCCGCGACAACCCGGAGTTTCCCCTCCTTGGCGGCACCGGCGATGACTGTCGAACTCCGACCAATCAGCGTCGCCTGCGTCCTGGCATTGGCATCGATCGCCGCATCGAGATTGTTGCCCGTAGCCTTCACCGCCGAGCCTCGCTTCCGCATGGCAACGCGAGCGCCCGCCTTGCGCAAGTCGCCCAAACGGTGACACGCGAACAGTCTCTGGGTGAATCTGCCGTGCCTTTGCCCCGTCACTTCCGGAATATTTCGCTACGCGAACGCCTTGAGGCCATCGATGGCTTGTCCTCGCGATGCCCCCTGATGCATCGAAAGACACATCGGGGAGACGGGAGGCAAGCCAATGACACCAGGGATCATATTGTTGCTGCTTGCCGCCGGCATGGCGGGCGGCGTGATCAATGCGCTTGCCGGCGGCGCCACGCTGCTCACCTTCCCCGCCATGCTTGCCGCCGGCCTGCCGCCCGTCACCGCCAATGCCTCGAATGCGGTGGCGATCGTGCCGGGCCATCTGCTCGCCGTTCTCGCCGATCGCCGCAAGGTACTGCCGCTGGATGCCAAACTCTGGTCGTCCGTCCTCGTCTGCCTGATCGGCGGCGGCATCGGCGCACTGCTGCTGCTCGCCTTGCCCGAGCGGCTCTTCGTTCTCCCCGTTCCGGCCTTGATCGGCATTGCCACCCTGCTCTTCCTCTTTTCGCCCCGCATCGCCGCCTGGGCGGAGGCAAGGCGTGGCGATGCCGAGCCGTCGCGCGGTCTCGGCCTCTCCGTCCTCAGCCTCTCGTCGATCTATGGCGGCTTCTTCGGCGCCGGCCTCGGCGTCATCCTGACGGCGGTTCTCTCGATTGCCGATCCCGACGATATCCGCCGCGTCAAGGCGCTGAAGAACCTGCTCGCCACCTCGGTCAGCACGGCAGCCGTTATTATCTTCATCGCCCAGCGCGCCGTCCGCTGGCCCGAAACGTTGACGATGCTGTCAGGCGCCGTGGTGGGCGGTTATCTCGGCGGCTACCTCGTGCGCGTGCTGCCGGCCACTATCGTCCGCTGGTTCGTCATCCTCACCGGCGCCGTCATGACTGTTGTCTACGCCGTCAAATACTGGAGCTGAAGCCCACTCCTATCTTCAATTCCGCAGCCACAGCCGCTTCAACGCTTGCCACCGTTTCACAAGACGGATCACGACAGGCGGCGGGATTTTCCTGTTGTCGGCCACCGTCCCCTTTCTCGTAACAGGCGATCGGGGATCGAGCAGGAAGGCCACCATCAGGCAGACGCTCGTCGCCTCTGCCGTCAACACCTCATCCGACAGCAGCAGCCCCTGCTCGCCTTCACCAAACGCCTGCCCGCCGGCGAGGACTGCACCGCTGAACACATAGAAATAGAGCTCGCGGCCGGGTTTATGCGGGAAGTCCACCCGCATGCCGGGTTCCAGCCGGATATCGAAGACGTCGATCTGGTTGCGAACGAAAAAGGGCGCATCGCCTGCCTCCGGCCCGACGAGATGCCGCCATCGATTGGGCGCGCTGTCAGGCATCGCCCCATGCTGGATGCCGGGTTCGAGATCGATCGCGTCGGGCCGCACGAGGATCTGCAGCATGCGCAGCGGCGGATCGGACGCCAGCGTCTCCTCGGAGTGCCAGAAGCCACGCCCGGCATTCATCACCATCAGATGCCCGCTGTCGCAAACCAACCGGCCGCGGGCTCTATCTTCGTGGCGCATCACACCATCAGGCACCCAGGAGATGATCTCGTCATTGCGGTGCTCGTGCATGGCAATCAGCCGGCCCGGATGCAGGATGGATTCGACCACCATCGCCAGCGGCCCATGCCCATGATCGGTTGGCTTCGGCTTCACCCATCCCGGCATATTGATATGCGCGATGAACCCTCCCATGTCGCGCACAACGAAGGTTCGTTCCCCCTTGAGCAGCATCGCGTCCTCCTTGCCTGCAAGCAGTGACGATACCGGCCCATTAGCGCCCCGATACGGTTTGAGGTCAATAAAGCAGGTCGTTGCCGCGCCACGCCCCCGCCGTTACCGACGCCGGCCTGGCCCAAGCTTTGACATCAATTCCGCAACAGCTTCCTCAACGCCTTGCTTCGCACTGTCGATCACTATGGGTCTCTGCCCCCAATCGTCATAATCGCGCGTGATCACCTTCTCCCAGCTCGGATTTATCAACCCGGGAATATCGCTTGCCCGCGTCTCGACCTGCCGGCGATGCTCGACCTTGTCCGAGCAGACGATTTCGATCTCGACGGCCCGCACACCCGCCCGCGTCGCGACCGAAAGCCAGGCATCACGTGTTATCGTCAGGCTGTTTACAGAGTCCGCGACGACGATATTGCCGAGCGTCAGATTGTCTTCGGCAAGGGCGTATCCAACCATGTAGCCCGCCGGTCCGACCTCTGATCTCAACATGCCGGAATCCAGCACTGTCTGTTCGATCGTATCGATGCGCAGATGAACGGCCCCGAGCCGCTTCGCCAGAGCCCGCGCAATCGTCGTCTTCCCACTGCCCGGCAAACCGCCGAAAATGATCAGCATGAATAGGCACTCCCCTTGAAACGACGCTCAAATCGGAACGCTGAGCCCCACCTTGATCCGGTCCATGGCAACGAATGTCCGAAACCGTTTCACGTTGTTGTTGCCGAAGAACAGCCGCCGCGTCAGCGCTTCGTAATCGGCCATCGAAGACACGATGATGACGAGCACGAAATCAGCCTCGCCCGTCACGTAGTAGCATTGCTGGATTTCCGGCGCGGCGGCGAATTCGCGTTTGGCCTGTTCGATCTGCTCCGCCGTCTCGCTGATGACCTCCACCTCGACGAAAATGGTGATCGCCTGACCGACGGCGGCCGGATCGATGACCGCCACATTGGCGCGGATGACACCCTCTTCCGTCATGCGCTTGATACGCCGCTGCACCGCCGGCGCCGAGAGATTGACCGCCTCGCCGATCGTGCGCTGCGGCGTGGTATTGTCACGCTGCAATATGTCGAGAATCTTGCGGTCGAAGGCATCGAGTTGTGCCGCCATGCGGGCTCCACGAAACAAAATTGCAAAACAGGCATCAAATATCAGCGCCTTTTTCGTATCTGCTGCAATATGTTTTCGCCGGACAGCAAGTGAGGCCACAATGTTTATCCTCAACGGCAATGCAGACTACCGACGCCCGCTCGTAACAGGCGATGCGGAAACGCTCAGCCTGGCTGCCGCAGAAGGCGTGGAGCGTCACCTGCGCTATCGCAAGCAGCATGCCGAAACGCCGCTGATCTCCCTTCCCGGCCTGGCCGCCGCATCCGGTGTTGCCGCCATCCATGTGAAGGATGAAGGCCAGCGTCTCGGCCTCGGCAGTTTCAAGGCGCTGGGCGGCGCCTATGCCGTCATCCGCCTCGTTCTCGAAGAGGCCGAAGCCAGGCTCGGACGGCCGGTCGATATGGCCGAACTGCACGCGCCCGAGGTCAGGAAGATCGCCGAAACCATGTGTTTTGCCTGCGCCACCGATGGCAATCACGGCCGTTCGGTCGCGCAAGGGGCCGGGCTGGTCGGCGCGCGGGCGGCGATCTTCGTGCATGCCGGTGTGAGCGACGAGCGCGTCGCGGCAATCGCCCGCTTCGGCGCCGAGATGATCCGTGTGACGGGAAGCTATGACGACTCCGTGAAGGAGGCTGCGCGCGTGGCGAAGGAGCGCGGCTGGACCATCGTCTCCGACACCTCCTGGCCGGGTTACGAGCGCATCCCAGGCCTCGTCATGCAGGGTTATACGGCGCTGGTGCGCGAGGCGCTGAGGCAGCTGCCGGCTCCGCCGACGCATGTCTTCATCCAGTCCGGTGTGGGCGGAATCGCCGCTGCCGTTGCCGGGCATCTGGCGACCACGCTTGGCGAGCAGCGGCCGGTCTTCACGGTCGTCGATCCCGCCCGCGCCGCCTGCCTGTTCGAAACCGCCCGCGCCGGCCATCCGGTCACCGTGTCGCATGGCCGGCCGACCGTCATGGCGATGCTTGAATGTTACGAGCCCTCGCTGGTCGCCTGGCGCATCCTCTCCCGCCTCGCCGATGCCTTCATGACCGTCGATGAGGAGGACGCCGTTGCCGTCATGAAGCGCCTTGCCAACCCCATTACCGGCGACCCCGCCATTATATCAGGCGAAAGCGGCGGCGTCGGCCTCGCCGGCCTGCTGAAAGCGGTTACCGAGCCCGAGATAAAGGCCGCCCTTTCCATCGGGCCGGGCTCCCGCATCTTCGTCGTCAACACAGAGGGCGCTACCGACCCCGGCAAATATCAGGATATTGTCGGGTTTTCGCCCGAAGATGTCCTGTCGCGAGGTGCAGCATGAGCAATCTCTCAGTCGATAGCATCAGGCTGCTCGACCGGCTCCGTGAACTCGGCGCCATCGGTCGCGATGCCGATGGCCGGCTGGTGCGCCTTGCTGCATCCGATACCGACAAGGAAGGCCGCGACCGGCTCGCCGCCTGGATCGAGGCGGCCGGTCTCGAACTCGCCATCGACAGGATCGGCAATATCTTCGGCATCTGGGCGCCCGATGTCACGGCCGGCCGCGCGCCGCTGATGCTCGGCTCGCATATCGACACCGTCATCGATGCCGGCAGTTATGACGGCTGTTACGGCGTACTGTCAGGCCTTGAAGTCATCGAGACCCTGAAGCAAGCGGGCTTTGTGCCCGCCCGCCCCATCGTCGTTGCCGCCTTCACCAATGAGGAAGGTGTGCGCTATGCGCCTGACATGATGGGCTCGCTCGTCTATGCCGGCGGGCTTTCTATCGATGCGGCGCTCACGACTGTTGGAACCGACGGGTCACCGCTTGGTGACGAGCTTGAGCGCATCGGCTATGCCGGCGACAAGGAACCGGGTTTCCTGACGCCGCATGCCTATATCGAGCTCCATATCGAGCAAGGCCCGGTGCTGGAGCGCGAAGGCATTCCCCTCGGCGCGGTCGAAAACCTGCAGGGCATTTCCTGGCAGAAAGTGACGATCGAAGGCGATGCCAATCACGCCGGCACGACGCCGATCTCCATGCGCCGCGATGCCGGCCATGCCGCCGCCCGCGTCATCACCTTCCTGCGCGGGCGCGCCAGGGCCTCGAACACGCCGACCGTCGCGACCGTCGGCTGCATGGAATTCCAGCCGAACGCCATCAACGTCATCCCCTCGAAGGCGATCTTCACCGTCGACCTGCGCGATCCCGACGAGGCGCGGCTGCAGCAGGAGGAGGCAGCCCTTGCCCGCTTCCTCGAAACGCTCGCTGCCGAAGAGGATGTGACAATCACGGTAGAGCGGCTGGCCCGCTTCGAGCCCGTCACATTCGACGAGCGCATCGTCACCGAGATCGAAGCGGCCGCCAAAGCGCGGGCGCTCCCGTGCCGGCGCATGACCTCGGGCGCCGGCCATGATGCCCAGATGATCGCCCGCATTGCTCCATCAGCGATGATCTTTGTGCCGAGCCAGGGCGGCATCAGCCATAACCCCAGAGAATTCACCGCCGATGATGATATCGTCGCCGGCGCCAACATCCTGCTCGATGTGGCGAGCAGGTTGACGCAAGAGGAATAGCCGATGGATCTTGATCGACTGGTCTCCGACATGCGCGGCTGGCGCCGCCACCTGCACGCCCATCCGGAATTCGGCTTCGAAGAGAAGCAGACTGCCGCCTTCGTCGCCGCAAAACTGCGCGAATTCGGGCTCGACGATGTCGCGGAAGGCGTGGGCGGCACCGGCATCGTCGGCACGCTGAAACGCGGCAGCGGCAACCGCTCGATTGCGCTCAGGGCCGACATGGATGCACTGCGCATTTCGGAACAATCAAGTCTACCCTACGCCTCGCAAAATCCGGGCGTCATGCACGCCTGCGGCCATGACGGCCACACCGCCATGCTGCTCGGCGCCGCCCGGATGCTTGCCGAAGACGGCGGCTTCGACGGCACGGTGCGCTTCATCTTCCAGCCCGCCGAGGAATGGGGCAAGGGTGCGCTTGCCATGATCGAAGACGGCATTTTCGAGCGCTTCCCCTTCGACGAGATCTACGGCCTTCACAATATGCCGGGCCTTCCCGTCGGTCATTTCCAGACGCGCCCCGGCGCCTTCATGTCGGCGGAAGACAATTTCGAGATCGTGCTCAGGGGCACCGGCGGCCATGCCGCCCGCCCGCACGCCACAAACGAAGTGCTGGTCGCCGCCTGCGCGCTCGTCATGAACCTGCAGACCATCGTCGCCCGCCGCCTCGACCCGACCGATATCGGCGTCGTTTCCGTCACCGAACTCCTGACCGACGGCACCCGCAATGCGCTCCCCGGCCTCGCCCGCATCCTCGGCGATTGCAGAAGCTTTCACCCCGAGGTCAGCGCCGAAATCGAAAAGCAGATGCGTGTTGTCGCAGAAGGCACCGCACTCACCTACAATCTCTCGGCAGAAGTCACCTACACCAGGGAATTCGTCCCCTTGCTGAACGACCCCGATCTCACCGACGAGGCCTTCGCCGCCGCCCGCGACATCTTCGCGCCCGGCAGCATCGAGGTCCGCAAGGAACCGATGACGGCCTCGGAGGATTTCGCCCGTTTCCTCGACACCGTCCCCGGCTGCTTCGTCTTCCTCGGCAACGGCGAGGCCTCCGCACCGCTGCACAATCCGACCTTCGATTTCAACGATGACGGGTTGGAGTATGGGGCCAGGTTTCATGCAAGCATCGTCCGCCGGCGGCTTTCGGTAACTGGAGGCAGATGAGGCCATTTTGCTGAAGACGCCCTATCTCTTTCGCGCTATGAAGATTATCGATAATCCCGCCCCATCCGACACGGAGGTCCCACATGGCTTTGAAGATCCTTTTCATCGGCGGCACCGGCCAGATTTCCTATCCCTGCGTCGAGCGCGCCGTCGCTCAAGGCCACCATGTCAGCGTCTTTAACCGCGGCTTGCGAGGCGATCCCCTACCCGTGGGTGTGACCTCCATCGTCGGCGAGCTTGGATCGTCAGCCTATGCCGATCTCGCCAGGGCCAATTACGACGTCGTCACCCAGTTCATCGCGTTTACGCCCGATCAGATCGCCCGCGACATCGAGATCTTCTCGGGCCATTGCGGCCAGTACATCTTCATCTCGTCGGCCTCGGTCTATGAAAAGCCGGCGCGCCACTACGTGATATCAGAAGAGAAGACACCGGCGATCAACCCCTACTGGCCCTACAGCCAGGCCAAGATTGCCTGCGAAGAGCTGCTGAAGAAGGCCGACAACCTCGCCTGGACCATCGTTCGCCCCAGCCACACCGTCCGCACCGGCCTGCCGATCATGATGGGCGACAGCGATATCATGGCGCGGCGCATGCTGGACGGCGAGCCGACCATCGTCGCCGGCGACGGCCATACGCCCTGGACGCTGACCCGCTCGGTGGATTTCGCCGTGCCCTTCGTTGGCCTGTTCGGCAAGCAGAAGGCACTGCAGGATATCTTCCATATCACCAGTGATCGCGCCCATATCTGGGACGATATCCAGAAAGCGATAGCCCGGCTGCTCGGCGTCGAGGCCAAGATCGTCCATGTGCCGACGGATACGCTCGTCAAGTATAATCCGGAATGGATCGGCCCGCTGACCGGCGACAAAGCCTGGACGGCGATTTTCGATAATTCCAAGGTCAAGGGTGTGGCCGGCGACTTCGCCTGCGCCGAAAGCCTGGACGAGATCCTCGCCGAGCCGATCATGCACCTGAAGCAGCGTTTCGCGAAGGGCCGTCCGCCGAAGGGCGATTTCGACGCTCTGATCGACCGCATCTGCGCCGAACAGAGCGCCCTCGGTTAACCGCCTCCTTCAAGCCCGGCGCCACCAGCAAGCGCCGGGCATTCGACTAAGCCTCAAAGGCGCGAAGGCACTTCATGACCTCGCGCAGTCCCCTCGTCAGATGTTTGTCGCGCCGGATGACCATGCCGAGCTGGCGCACCAGCGGCGGATGAACGGGTGACGTGACGAACCTGCCTCGATCGCGCTTCAGGGCAAGCCCAGGGAGTACCGACCATCCGAGCCCCGCGGCAACCAGCTCCTTGATCGCCTCGACACTGCCGAACTCCATGGTCGGCTGGCTTCGGATGCCGGCAGCTTCGAACCATCCGTCGGTGGCGCGGCGCGTATTGCCGCCCTCATAGAGCATCATGACCTTGTCCTTGAAGAAATCAGGCGTCGGGCCGCCCTCCGGCATGAGGCTGCCCTTCGGCGCCACGGCGACGAGCTCGTCCTCGTAGAAAGGCTCGATCTCGATGGAGCGGCCCGAAGCCGGCAGCGTCACGACGGCGATATCGAGCGCGTTGGTTTCGAGATCGCGCACCATCTCGTCGGTATTGCCGACACGAACCACGATCTCCAGACCGGGCATGCGCTTCTTGGCGGCAGCGATCGCCCGCGGCAGCAGGTGGATCGAGGCGGTGCCGCCGCTGCCGATCCGCACGCGCCCGACGGCACCTTGCCTGTAGGGCGTCATCGCCTCCTCGGCCGCCGCGCATTCGCCGAGAATCCGGCGCGCATGGGCCAGCAGTTCGACGCCCGCGGCAGATGGCTGCGCCCGACGGCCGACCCGCTCGATCAGCCGAACACCCATCCTCTGTTCCAGAAGCTTCACCTGCAGGCTGACGGCCGGCTGCGTCAGCCCCGCTCTCTCGGCAGCAGCCGTAAAGCTGCCGAGATCGATGACGCTGACGAAGGCGGCAAGTTGGTCGAGGCTCAGCATCAGAAGAATTCCTTATGGATTGCATAAGAACCATAAGCTTCCTTGCAGGCATGCGCAGTCCATTTTGGGGCGTCCAAGACGAGTGCTGGAGATGCCTGATGACAACTGACGTGGAAATATCGAGGACTGTAGACCGTGCCCCAACTGGCGGTACGATACGCCGCTGCCTGATGGGCATCCGCCTTTACCTGAACAAGCGCCGCGAAAGGCTGACGCTCTCTGGCCTGTCTGACGACCAGCTCCGCGATATCGGCCTCACCCCTTCAGAGGCGCGGACGGAGGTCAACAAATCATGGTTCTGGGGATAGCAGCCACAATTTTTAAATGCGCGCTTGGACTGGAGAAAACCGCTTTGTCCCTTATGTCACTGCCATCAAGGGAAAAACACCAAAGGACCGCGCGATGCACAAGAACACGATCTGTGTCTGGTATGACAAGCACGCCGAAGAGGCCGCCCGCTTTTACGCCGGGATCTTTCCGGACAGCAAGGTCGGCGCCGTCCACCGTGCCCCCGGCGATTATCCCGCTGGCCAGCAGGGCGACGTGCTGGTGGTGGAATTCACGGTTGCCGGCATTCCCTGCATCGGCCTGAACGGCGGCCCCTCGATCAAACACAGCGAGGCCTTTTCCTTTCAAATCTCGACGGAAAATCAGGAAGAGACCGACCGCTACTGGAACGCCATTGTCGGCAATGGCGGCCAGGAGAGCGAATGCGGCTGGTGCAAGGACAAATGGGGCGTCTCCTGGCAGATCACCCCGCGCACCCTGATGGAAGCGATGCAGGCTGGCGGAGCCGAGGCCAAGCGTGCTTTCGACGCGATGATGACCATGCGCAAGATCGACGTCGCGGCAATAGAAGCAGCCCGCCGCGGCTGAGGCAGCAGGCTCGCAATCACAAGGTCGCAAGCGCGCTTATTCCCTAGGCATCGTCCTTCCAAGCGGGGATCGCTTCGAACATGCCTGTCACGGGCATGTTGAGCTTGATCCTCCGCTCATGGCACATCCGAAAAGTGCCGCCGCCGATGGTAAGCGCCACCCCCCGCATCTTCCCCGAAATCGCGATGTAAAATCCCCACGAAAACAGGAGTATCCCGATGGCCGATGCCCGATGCAGCTGCGGCGCGCTCAGATTGGCGCTGCCGGATAAACCAGATGTGGTGATCGCCTGTCACTGCATCGAATGCCAGAGACGAACAGGCGCCCCCTTCGGCGCTGGAGCCTTCTACCCGGCCGAAGCCGTCACCGTGTCTGGTTTCGGCAAGCAATACACCCGCGATGCCGCAAGCGGCGGCAAGGTGCATTCCTACTTCTGCCCGAACTGCGGCTCATCGGTCTACTGGAAGGCCGACAACCTGCCCTCCATGATCGGCGTGGCTCTGGGAGCTTTGGCCGACGTGAGCCTATTCCCCGCCCCTGCCAAATCGATCTTCGAGCAGTCGAAACATCCTTGGGTGCAGATCAACGCTGCCGGCGAGCACTTCCAGCAAGGCAGCGTTGCGCGGCGGTCGAGCTGATGCTTCGCCCTGTGATCAAAGAGATTTCCAAAATTTCTAATTGAGATTGCAGCCGGAAGATGATTCCATGCGACCCGCGTCGCCTTACACGCCCGCCCTCTTCCTGATATTGCACCCGAGAGGCTCAAGTCGATTATGTCGATTTCAGATGCGATCTACCGCCCCTTCGAAAACCTGATCCGGCCGCTCGATATCCCCTACCGTCCGCTGCCATCGAGGGGGCCGGTGATGGTGCTCCTGCACTTCATCTCGATGTTTCGCGGCATCCTGATCACGCTCGCCCTTTGCACCATGGCGATCGAGGCCATGAATCTGACGATCGTCTGGGGCCTGTCGGTCATCGTCGATGGCGTCACGCAGCAGGGCGCCTCCGCTTTCATGCACAATGACCGGCCGCTGCTGATCTTGCTCGGCCTGATGCTCTTCCCCGTCATCCCTATTGCCTCCTTCCTCGTCAATACGCTGAATTCGCATACGCTCGGCATCGGCATGCCGGCGGCCATTCAGTGGCAGGGCCACAGAGCGGTGGAGCGGCAGGATCTCGCCTTCTTCCACGATCTCTATGCCGGCCAGGTCGCCTCGCGCCTGCAGCAGGTGGCGTCCGCCGTCCAGCAGCAGGTTATGTCGGCCTTCCAGTCCATCCCGCGCTTCATCATGCAGATGGTCGGCTCCGTCGTCCTTCTGAGTGCACTCTCCTGGCAGCTTGCGCTGCCGACCATCGTATGGATCACGCTCAACGTGCTGCTCGCCGTCAGGCTGGCGCCTGTCTTCACCGAACGAGCACGCCGCTCCGCCAAGCGTCGCAGCCTGATTTCCGGCGCCATAACCGATCTCTACGCCAATATGCAGATGGTGAAACAATTCGCCGCCGAAGACAGCGAGGCGGGTGCTATCCGAGGCATCATCGGCAAGGCGATCAAGGCCCAGCAAAGCGAACAGCGCATCTATCGGACCGCAGAGGTCATCGTCGTCGTCCTCAACATGATGCACTGGCTGGCCATCCTGTCGATCGGGTTTACCGGGCTCGTGGATGGCTTCGTCACGATCGGCGAATTCACTGCCGCTGTTTATGTTCTCAACCGGCTATCCGGTCACACATTTACATTCCTGCAAATGGGCCAGCAGATTTTCCAGGCGATCGGCACGATCAAGGATGCCATGCCCGTCATGACGACACCGCCCACCATCATCGACCGGCCGGATGCTCGGGAGATTGCAGTCGAGCGCGGCGAGATCCGTTTCGACAATGTCCATTTCGCCTACAAATCCGGCAAGCCCGTCATCGACAAGCTGTCGCTGACTGTCCGCCCCGGCGAAAAGGTCGGCCTCGTCGGCCTCTCGGGTGCGGGCAAGACGACGCTCGCCAACCTGCTCCTGCGTTTCTACGACATCAAGGACGGCGCGATCCTCATCGACGGCCAGGATATCCGCGCTGTGACCCAATCCAGCCTTCGCCGCGCCATCGGCGTCATCGCCCAGGATGTCGCGCTGCTGCACCGCTCGGTCGGCGACAACATCCGCTACGGCCGGCCGGAGGCGACACAGGAGGAGATCGAAGACGTCGCGAAAATGGCAAAGGCCGATGCTTTCATCGCCGATCTCGCCGACAGCGAAGGCCGTAAGGGCTACGAGGCCTATGTCGGCGACCGCGGCATCAAGCTCTCGGGTGGCCAGCGCCAGCGCGTCGCCATTGCCCGCGTGCTCTTGAAGAACGCGCCGATCCTGGTGCTGGACGAAGCAACCTCGGCCCTCGACAGCGAATCCGAAGCCGCCATCCAGGAACGGCTGAACCTCGTGATGGAAGGCAAGACGGTCATCGCCATCGCCCACCGCCTGTCGACGATAGCCAGCATGGACCGCATCGTCGTCCTCGACCACGGCCGCATCATCGAGGAAGGCCGGCCGGAGGAATTGATTGAAGGCGATGGGCTCTTCGCGCGCCTGTGGAGGCGGCAGACGGGCGGGTTTATTCCGGAGGAGATTGAAACGGAATAATTGCCTCCTTCCAGCAGAAAAGCTGGAGCGCGCGGCCCCCTCACCCTAGCCCTGACCGGGGTCGAGCCACGGGTCTCGACCCGTCCTCCGGACCCCCGCTGGGTAGAGGGGACGTGCCACACGATGGCGTCGAGAGCGTGGAAACGGTGCGGCATACCCCTTCTCCACTTGGGGAGAAGGTGCCGGCAGGCGGATGAGGGGGCCACACGCGCCGCCGGATCCTTGCCTTGGCAAGAACGACCGAGACCAAGACCGTTACGAAGCCCCCTCCGCTCCAGCAGCCACTTCCCAAACTCCTGCATCACCTTCACCACGCCGGATGTAACCCGCGCAGGTCTGGCGCAGGCCCTGCGAACTGCGACCACGCCAACAGCTCAATCCTCTCGTTGCTCATTGGTCGGCGCGGGTACATGACGACAGGCCCATTCGAACGCTTCTTCGATGGCCGCAAACTTGACCGCCTGCCAATGTCGATAGTCGCGGATCAGCTCTGCCCCAAGCCAGAAATCACCGCGCTCACTGGAGAGGTCCCATCCACAAGCCTCAAGCAACTGAGCGCGATCGAAAAGGCGCCGCGCGTGGGTTCGGGAGATGGCGTAGCGCTTGAAGAATTCTCCGATGCGCAACGGCCCAACAGGCATGCGCGCTTCCAGCTCTTGTTCCGGTGATACTCGAGACATGAGGTCATGCAGGATGTTGCTGCCGGAAGCAGTTCGAACGAAAGCGTCCACCGTCTGCGGAGGGCTGGTCCAGTCTGGATCGTGGAAGAGGCTCTGGGACATTCTTGGCTGCGCATGCCAGAGCAGGCGCCGATCGGCTGATGATCGTGAGAATCGCGTGCCCTGATCGAGCATGTCGAGTGATTTCAAATGTTCGTCGAACCATTCGCGAATCAAGGCTTCGGCAGTTTCGGAAATTCTGAGCTGGCGAACGCGCCTGTCCCCGCTGTCATTGGTATCAACCAGGAGACCGTAATTGCGCATCTCTGCGAGATGCGCGAACGCCGTGTTCTTGGAAGCAACGTCACTCTCAGCGATGAGGGCGTTCAGTTTGGCGGCCGTAAGGCCCGGATGAGACGGCGACGTGACACGCTGAAAATGAAAAGCCAGAATTGACTGCGTCAGCAACCATCGTTTCATATCTGCGGTGTAGCGGACGATACGAGGCGCGGCGTCGTGCATGGCAATGAGCTTCAGCGCAGCATCCCTTAAGGCGAACGCATAAAGGCGATTTTCCACAATGGCTTCGACGGTCAAAACCTTCGCCGTATCAGTGGCGGAGCGCATTGCGGTTGATATGGAAGTCACGGAGATCTCTCCAGGCAAGGTTGAATTGGGCAAGCTGCGGCCTGAGCGACCGACGGCTTGCCCTCGCGGCGTTCGCTATGCCCTTGCGCGCTCGCAGGCTTTCGTGTTCACGCACACTTACCTTGCACGCAGGGCATATCGACATCGCCAGCGTCTTCCGCCAGCAGTCGGCCATCTCCTGCTGCACTATGTCCCTTAAGATAAAATTGCAACGGGCCGAAAGCCCCGCAAAAACCTAAGCCAGCGGCTTCGTCGCGCAGATCGCGAAGCGGTCCTGCGCCATGCGCTCCAATCCGCGCAGGAAGGGCATCTTGCGCGCCTGCGCCCAGTGGATATCTGAGAGCTTGCGATCGACGACGATATTGTCGAAGCCTGCCTGGCGCAGCAATTCGACGATCGCCTCGGCCGGCATCTCATCGGAGAAATAGACGCGTGAGCGGATGGCCTGGTGGCGGGCCATCATTTCGGGCTTCATGTGGCTCGCCGGCGCCTTGCCGGTCAGCTTCGTCCAGAATTTCTGCAGACCTTTCACCCAGGTCTCCTTGCCCATGTTGCCGTCGACGATCAGCACCTTGCCGCCTGGTCTCAGCACGGAGAACCATTCGCGGAAGGCCGAGGGCGGATCGACCAGCGTCCAGACGAGGTGGCGGTTGGTGATCACGTCGTAGCTGCCCTTCGCCTCCATGGTGTTTTCCGCATCGCCCGAGACGAAGCGGATATCGGTGCCGCGCTTCTTCGCCTTGGCGCGTGCCTGCGCCAGCATCGCATCCGACCAGTCGAGCCCCGTCACCTTGAAGCCCGCCCCATGCATCAGATGGGAAATGACCGCTGTGCCGCAGGCAAGGTCGAGCGCCGCCCGCCCCTGCCCTTCGCCGAGATGCTTGCGGATCAGCCGCTGCCAGCCTTTTCGCTCGGCTTCGGAAAAGATTTCGTGGCCGACACTCTCGTCGAACGTCGCCGCCCGCTCCGACCAGAAATCCCGGATTTCATCGCGAATGGAGTAATTCGTGTTCATCGTATTCATCATCTTCACCCCGGCACCAAACTTACTTTGGAAAAGCTCTAAAACATAAAACTTGATTCCAAAACTCAGTTTTTCTATGCCTCGGGAAATAACCGAGTACGGGGAGAGTTTCCAGATGAATTTTATGAAATTGCTTGCACTATTTGCAGTTGCAGTTGCGGCGCTGTTGCCGTTCTCGGTCTTTGCCGACCCTTTCACCATCAAGGATGTCGCCGGCCGCGAAGTCACCTTCGACAAGCCGGTCGAGCGCGTCATTCTCGGCGAAGGTCGCATGCTCTATGCCGTCGCCCCGATCGAAAAGGAGGATCCCTTCGCCAAGATCGTCGGCTGGCGCAACGACCTGTGGACGACGGACAAGGATGGCTTCAACGCCTATGTCGAAAAATTCCCGAGGGGTAAGGACCTGCCCTTCCTCGGCAACCTGACGGACGGCACGTTGCAGACCGAGACGGTCGTGGCGCTTCACCCTGACCTCATGCTGCTGCCGATCGGCAACAAGAAGGCCGCCGACGAGGTGAAGCTCGAGGATATGCTCAGCAAGATCGGCGTGAAGATCGTCTATATCGATTTCCGCGAACACATCCTCGCCAATACCGAGCCGAGCCTGAAGATCCTCGGCAAGCTTTTCGGCCATGAAGACCGCGCCGAAGCCGTCGCCGCCTATTGGAAAGAGCAGATGGCGCGCGTCACCGACAAGCTGAAGCAGGCCAACCCCAAGAAGCCCAACGTCTTCATGTATCGCGCCGCCGGCCTCGTCGAGTGCTGCGGCACCTTTGGCCCCGACAATTTCGGCCTGATGGTGGATTGGGCCGGTGGCCACAATCTCGGCTCCGATTTCCTGCCCGGCTATACCGGCTCGATCAATGCCGAGCAGGTCGTCGCCTCCAATCCTGATGTCGTCGTCGTGACAGGCTCCAACTGGAGCCAGACCAAGGACGCCAAGGATTTCGTCAATGTCGGCCCGGCCGCTGCCGCCACCATCGATGACAGCCGCAAGGCGCTGGATGCGCTGATGCAGAACCCGGCCTTCACCGGCTCCAAGGCCGTTGCCGACGGCAATGTTCACGCGATCTGGCACCAGTTCTATACGAGCCCTTACCAGTTCGTCGCCGTGCAGCAGATGGCGAAGTGGTTCCACCCGGACCTCTTTGCCGATCTCGATCCGGATGCGACCTTCAAGGAATTCCACGAAAAATTCCTGCCGGTCGCCTATCGGCCGGGTTACTGGGTCGACGCCAAGGCCGGGAAGTAAGCCGCCATGGCAGAGATCGCCGTCGTCCCGATCGAAGCCGAAGCAGGCAGGGCGCGTTATCGCGCCCTCGCCCGCCGCAAGCTGATGATCCTCTTTGCCATGACGGCAGCGCTCTGCCTGTCCTTCGCCATCGATCTCGCCTGGGGGCCGGCCCGCTACGGCCTCGATGAGGTCGTGGCCGCCCTCCTCGACCCCGACTCCGTCTCGGCGCAGATCCGCGCCGTCGTCTGGGATATCCGCATGCCGGTCGCCGTCATGGCGATCGTCGTCGGCGCCTCGCTGTCGGTTGCCGGTGCGCAGATGCAGACGATCCTTGCCAATCCGCTGGCAAGTCCGTTTACTTTAGGCATTTCGGCGGCCGCAAGCTTCGGCGCGGCGCTCGCCATCGTCACCAGCGTGCCGATCCTGCCGGTTGCGGCAGGCCTTTTGGTGCCGGTCAATGCCTTCGTCATGGCGCTGGTTGCAACCCTCTTCATCCATTTCATCTCGCAGGCGCGCGGCGTCTCGGTGCAAACAGTCGTGCTGCTCGGCATCGCGCTCGTCTTCACCTTCAATGCAGCGCTCGCCTTCCTGCAATACCTCGCCTCCGAACAGGCGCTCTCGGCCGTCGTCTTCTGGACGATGGGCAGCCTCACCAAGGCCACCTGGCCGAAGATCTGGATCACGCTTGCCGTGCTGCTCTTTGCGCTCCCGCTCTTTGCCCGCCACGCCTGGGCGCTGACGGCGATCCGCCTCGGCGAGGACAAGGCGGCGAGCTTCGGCGTCAACGTGCGCCGCATCCGCCTGGAAACGATGCTCATCATCTCGCTGCTATCAGCCGTCCCCGTCAGCTTCGTCGGCACGATCGGCTTCGTCGGCCTTGTCGGCCCGCATATCGCCCGCATGATCCTCGGCGAGGATCAGCGCTTCTTCCTGCCGGGCTCGATTCTCTCGGGCGCGCTGCTGCTGTCGGTCACCTCGATCGTCTCCAAGTCGATCATTCCCGGCGTCGTCTTCCCGATCGGCATCATCACGGCGCTGGTCGGCGTACCCTTCTTCTTTTCGCTCATCCTCTCGAACAGGAGCCGCTCATGGTAGCGCTTCAGCTGCAGTCGGTCGGCGCCTATCACGGCCGCAGGCTCTTTGTCGAAGACGTATCGACGCCGAAACTGAAATCAGGCGAACTCGTCGCCGTCATCGGCCCGAATGCCGCCGGCAAGTCGACGCTCTTCAAGCGCATCACCGGCCTCTTGAAAGGGCCGGGAAACGTGCTGGTCGAGGGTGCAAAGACGAAGAACGCCATCAGCTACATGCCGCAGGATACCTCGGCCAATGCGGTGCTGACGGTCTATGAATCGATCCTGCTTGCCCGCAAGCAGGGCCAGTCCTGGGGCGTCAGCGATCAGGATCTCAGGCTCATCGACGACATCATGAAGGCGCTGAATATCGAGGCGATCGCCTTCCGCGATCTCGGCGCTCTCTCCGGCGGCCAGCGCCAGCTCGTCTCCATCGCCCAGGCGCTGGTGCGCGAGCCGGAGATCATGCTGATGGACGAGCCGACCAGCGCGCTCGATCTTCACCGACAGGTGGAAGTCTTGGATTTCATGCAGTGCCAAGCCCGCAAGCGCGGCATGATCGTGCTGATCGCCATTCACGACCTGAACCAGGCGCTGCGCTTCGCAGACAAGGTTCTGGTCATCCAGAACGGCCGCATGCGCGCCTGCGGCAAGCCGCGCGATGTCGTCACCGTCGATATGCTGCGCGAGGTTTACAAGATCCACGCCCGCATCGAGAAATGCTCCAGGGATCACGACCACGTCATCGTCGACGGCACGGCGCATTAAAGCATCGGACCGAAAAGTGCGAAGCGGTTTTCGGATAATCCGATGCTCAATAAAGACCTCGAGCGCCGGAGAACCGACGCCCTGTTTCAAACCGTGGTGACCTCAAGCTGTTACCGACCGCGCGGGAACGTCTGGTCTTGCCGCATACTCCCGACATCCTGAGCCTGACGAAGCTTGCGCTCTGTGTCTTCGTTGGATTCGTCCACCGTGCGGTGGTGCCCGGTCGGCAGGATATCGTCACGCAGTTCCGGATCGAGCAGCGGCTCCTCGTGAGCACGTGTCTTATATCGCGATGCTGCCAAAGCTTCGTTCGACTTGCTGATATCCCAGCCCTCCGCCCGCCAGAGATCGGCGCGCTCGTCCATGTCGATGGAGCCCTCATCATCGAGGATGTCATGGGCGATACCGTAGGTCGCATCGTCAACCTCGACGGAGATCAGAAAGCCGCCCCGCCGCAGGCCTTCGGCATAAACCGAGCGGTCCTCATCCGGAAACAGCCAGTCCTCCAGCTTCGACCAGAAACCGCCACGGTCGTCGCCGGCAACGCCGGCCTTGTCACTATCCGCTTCATATCCCGGCATCATTCTGACGGTGGTGATGCCCAAATTCTTCAGCCGGTCGATCGCGCTCTCAGCGTCATGACGGCTGTCGAAGAAAGCCGTCAGCGTGCTGCGGCCCTCGCCGCCTGAGAATTCGGGGGCGCCGTCATTATGGAGATTGCTCATTGGGATTCCTCCTCCAAGTCTTTCCTCTCCGCAAACGGGCGAAGTAGCTCGATGTTCCGTACCCGCCTGCGGAAATGCGCCCCCTTTAGGAGCGCAACGTCCTGAACGCGGCCCGAACCTCCCGGGCGAAGAGTTCCGGCTCCTCCCAGGCCGCAAAATGCCCGCCTCTTTCGGCCGTATTGTAGTAGATCAGCTGCGGATAGGCCCTGCCGAGCCAATGCCGCGGCGGCCGATAAACCTCACCGGGAAAGATCGTCACCGCGACCGGAACCTTAACCGGTTCCAGCTTTGCGCTCGCTGCGACATTCTCCCAATAGATGCGCCCGCTCGACGGCCCGGTATTGGTCAGCCAATAGAGCGTGATGTTGTCGAGAATGGCCTGCCTGCCGAGCGCCTGTTCCGGATCGCCGCGAGTAAAGACCCAGTCGGCGATTTTGTCATAGAGCCAGGCCGCCAGCCCCACGGGAGAATCCGCCAGACCGTAGCCGATCGTTTCCGGCCGCGTTCCCATGATCGCCGCATAGCCGAATCCATTGTTGAGGAAATCGCGTGCCTCCTTGAAGATGATCTTCTCTTCCGGCGACAGGTTCTCGGGCGCGGGCGCGCCGCTCATCAGCGCCTGAGCTGCATCCGGCGGAAAGGTCGTGGCGCGTTCAACCCGGTTGACGTGAATGGCAAGCAGGCCTTCGGGCGCCTGACGCCCCAGCGCATCGCTGATGATCGCGCCCCAGTCGCCGCCTTGCGAGACATAGCTCGTATAACCGAGGCGTTTCATCAGCATGTCCCAGGCAGCCGCAATGCGCTGCGGGTTCCAGCCCGGTTCTGTGGGCTTGCCGGAAAAACCGAAGCCGGGGATCGAAGGGATTACCAGATGAAAGGCATCCTCTGCCGTGCCGCCATGTGCCGTCGGGTCGGTCAGCGGGCCGATGACATCGAGCAGCTCGAACACCGATCCCGGCCAGCCATGCGTTATGATCAGCGGCAAAGCATTCTCGTGCCGGGAGCGGACATGGATGAAATGAATATCCACCCCGTCTATCTCGGTCACGAATTGCGGAAAGGCATTCAGCCTCTCCTCCGCCTTGCGCCAGTCGTAGGAAGATTGCCAGTCCGCCACCAGCGCCTTCAGCCTGTCCGGCGGCACACCCTGCGATCGGTCGGCCACGGTCTCTCCATCAGGCCAGCGGGTGGCGGCAAGCCGCCGGTGCAGATCGGCAAGCGCCGCCTCGGGAATGTTGGCTCTGAACGGGCGGATCTCGCCGCCGAGTGCGGTAATATCGACAGGGTCCGCCGCAGCCGCAGCCGACGGAAGCATCGTCGCCAGCCCGGCCGCCGCGCCGGCCAATAACAGCGAGCGCCGCGACATCTGCGGCCTCTGGATCGATTGCCTAGAGGTCATCACATGCATCCTTTCCATCGGAAGGTTCGCAGGCGCATTTCAGGCGCTGAGCATTATGCGCCTGAAATGCCTGCGAAGCGATCTCAGGCTTCGTCCGGCCCGGCGCGGTAGACCAGGAACTTGTTGCCCTCCGGGTCGCGGAAATAGGCGCAGTAAGGCCCCTCGCCATTCTCCCCGCGCGGCCCCGGCGCGCCCTCATCCGAGCCGCCGGCGTCCAGCGCCGTTGCATGGGCTTTGCGCACCTGAGCGCGGGAGCGTGCCTCGAAGGCCACCATGCCGCCATTGCCGACATTGGCCGGCCGGCCGTCGAAGGGCTTTATCACGCCGAATTCCAGCGTGCGCTCGCCGTAATAGATAGCCCGGCCAGGCTGGACCAGAAAACGGCCGATGCCGAAGACGGCCATGAGCCTGTCGTAGAATTCAGCCGCGGCCTCGAGATTGTTGGTGCCGACGGTCGAATGCCCCGGCAGGCCGCGCACTCTTTGAGGCGCGGCGGTTTTCAGATTTACGGTCATGTCGTTCATGTCTCATCGTCCTTTCATAGGGGGACGCGGGCCGTTCCCCGGCGCCGCGGATGGCGATGATGTACGGCGCGGCACGATCGGCCGGTACTGAGGGAAAGTGAGAGGCAGACTCTCATGACTGCGCTCTACCGGCGGCAGGTGCGATGCACGATCCTTGTCATCGAGAATTCACCCGATCGCGGCCCCGAGCCTCCACAGCGAGCACGGCCGCCGAAGAGGAAGGACAAGGACATGCTGACATCCTCACTTGGATCATTGCTCATAGCCGCCGCAATCACGGGCACGACACTTACTCCCGCAAGCGCCGGCACACCTGAAGCCGCAAAGCCTGAAATCGGCACCATTGCCATCGGCAGCGATATCACTCTGCGGCGGCTCGTCGTGCACAATCCGGCGTCGAAAGGCACCGCACTTTTCCTGCACGGCTTTCCCGAAACCTCTGTGGTCTGGCGCGACATCGCAGCCGCTCTCGGCGACGAATTCGAGGTGCATGCCTTCGACTGGCCGGGATACGGCCTGTCATCGCGGCCCTCGGTCGAAACCTTCTCCTATTCTCCGCGTGATTATGCCGGCGTGCTGAAGGCCTATATCGACAAGGCCGACATCGACCGATCGAAACTGACGATCTATGCCGCCGATATCGGCGCCCTGCCCGCCCTGCTCCTGGCCCTCGACGAGCCCGATATCGCACGGCGCATTATCGTCGGCGATTTTGCCCCCTTCAACCGGCCGGCCTATATGCATGAGCGCCTGCAGAACCTGAAGACCGAGCCGGCGGCCTCCAGGACCCGCACCGTCATGAACCGGACGAGCGATGAAATCCTTCAAAACGTCTACAGGCGCGGCCTGCCTGACGACAAGCAGTTCGATCTCGCCGCCGGCGTGAAGGAAGACATGGTCCGCGGCTGGAGCCACGGTAGCCTCACCTCCGCCGATGCCTTCTACCATTATTATGCGGCCTTCACCCGCGATCAGGATCTGCTGGAGGCAAACCTTGGCAGACTCAGGACGCCGGTAAAGGTGATCTGGGGCGAAAAGGACATCTATATCGACAGCAGGATGGGCGCGGAGTTTGCCGAAAGAACCGGCTCGACACTCGAGATCCTGCCCGGCATCGGCCACTATCCGCATCTGCAGGCGCCGGAACAGGTGGTCGCCGAAGTCCGCGCCTCACTGGATTGAACCATAGAAGCGGCAGGCTTCCCGCAGCCGCGGCAGCGTCCAATCGATGAAGGAGCGCACCTTCAGCGCCAGAAAACCCTGGCGCGGATAGACGAGATGGATCGGCTGCGGCGCACCGGCATAGTCGTCGAGGATCGGCACGAGAGAACCGGAGGCGAGTTCACCGGGGATCTGATAATCGAAAAGCCTGGCAATACCGGCTCCACCCACAGCGGCGGCAACACAGTTTGCCGCCGTATTGACCTCAATGCGATGGCGCGGCACCACCTCCACCGGCCGGCCATCGATATCGAAGGTCCAGAAGAAGGTCCTGCTGTTGAAGATGATCCCGTCATGATCGGGCAGTTCGCCCGGATGCTGCGGACATCCGCAACGACTGAGATAATCGGGGCTCGCGCAGGTCAGCAGCCGAAACTCGGAAACCTTGACGGCATAGAGCGAACTATCCGCCAGCGCGCCCAGCCGGATGGCGATATCCACCTGCTCGCTGACGAGATGAACAGTGCGATCGAGCGACAGAAGGTTGAGAGACACTTCCGGATGCTCCGCCAGAAAGCCGAGCGCGATCGGCAGCACATAGCGGTTGCCGAATTCCACCGGCATGGTGATTGTCAGCGTCCCCCGCGGCCGCTGATATTCACCGGAGGCTCGGCGCTCCGCCTCCTCCAGTTCTGCAATGATCTTGCGCGCCGCTTCCACATACTCGCGCCCGGCATCTGTCAGTTGCAGCTTCCGGCTGGTGCGGATGACGAGACTGGCGCCGAGCAGCCGCTCCAACTCGGCCACCTTGCGGCTGACGCTCGGCAGCGGCGCATTCAGCCGCTTGCTGCCCGCCGACAGGCTGCCGGCATCGACAACGGCAAGCAGCACGCGCATTGCATCCAGCCGGTCCATTCCAGCCCTCCCGTCACAGGGAGAGGCCGCCGACCACCGGCATCCACGGGACGCGCGATAATGCGCCCTCATCCCGAAGCCTTCCCCCGGCAAAATCTTAGACCTTCGAAACTCCAGCCGATAGTATCGATCGATATCCAGCGCGGGTCAGACGAGAAGTTCCACCCGGTCCCCGGAAAGCGGGTGAGTAGGAACTGGATCACCGGCGAATGCGACGCTTTTTTTCCTGGGGACCAACGGCGCTCCTGAACGCGACAGGAGAAGTGGCAGCGCAGCTCCCTCTTGGAGCTCCCGGTTTGCCTGTCTTCAATATCGCCGGCACGCGATAACGTGCGGTGGCTTTGGGCACCAACGCAACTCCAAACTCCCCTCATCCCTGTGCTTGTCACAGGGATCCAGCCTGTCCAAGTCCTTGGGCGGGAAAGATCTTTTCCTTCATCGCGTATTTGTAAATCATTCACCGCGCGGACGCGCGGTGGCTGGATTCCTGTGACAAGCACAGGAATGAGGGATGAGAGATTAGCGCGCTCCTCCAATCCACCTCCCCCAAACCCCATCACGCCTTCGTTACCACCCCGCCTGTAACAACCCGTCCTCCCGTTGCGAATACCCCGACGTGCCCCGCCGAAAACAGGGGCGTTACGAGCAACGGAGACTACCAATGTTGAAGACTTCCATCAGCACCGCCCTTCTTGCCGGCGCGATCACGTCCGCTCTTGCCACGATGGCCAGTGCCGCCCCGCTGACCAAGGCTGAAGCCGCTGCCGCAACCGCAGCTCACAAGGAAAAGTGCTACGGCGTCGCGCTGAAGGGCCAGAACGATTGCGCTGCCGGCCCGGGCACGACCTGCCAGGGAACCTCCGTCAAGGACTTCCAGGGCAATTCGTGGAAATTCGTCCAGGGCGGCACCTGCGCCTCGCTTGATCTGCCGGGCGGCCGTCATGGCTCGCTGAAGCCGCTGACGCGCGACATCTAAGCCGCCGGAATCAGACGAAGATCAAGGAAAGCGGAGGCGAAAATGGCAAACGTCGATAGGGCGACCAACCTTCCCATGGAGACGGAAAGCACCCTCCGCTTTCCGACATATCAGGTGACCGGCCTGGCCGGCACCAGTTTCAAGCCGGAGCATCTGGCAGCGATTGCAGCCGTATCAGGCCCGCAGGGTTTCTTCGAAGTCCATGCCGAAAACTATATGGGTGCCGGCGGCCCGCCGCATCGCGCGCTCGAAAGGGTGCGCCGCGACCACCCGATTTCGCTCCATGGCGTCTGCATGTCGCTCGGCGGCCCGCAGCCGCTCGACCGCGAGCATCTGCAGCGTTTCAAGAACCTCGTCGACCGCTACGAGCCGGCGCTTGTATCGGAACATCTCGCCTGGTCGACGCATGTCGATACCTATCTGAACGATCTCCTGCCACTGCCCTATACCGGCGCGACGCTGACGCATGTCTGCGACCACATCGACCAGATGCAGAATGCCATCGGCCGCCCGATCCTCTTGGAAAATCCGTCCACTTATGTGCTGTTTTCGGAATCCTCCATGAGCGAAACGGATTTCATCCGCGAGATTTCAAAGCGCACCGGCTGCGGCCTGCTGCTCGACATAAACAACGTCTTCGTCTCCGCTACCAATCACGGTTTCTCGGCGCTGGAATATCTGCGCGATTTTCCGCTGGCGAAAGTCGGCGAGATCCACCTCGCCGGCCATGCCGAACAGGAGGATGACGAAGGTGAGCTGCTTTTGATCGACAGCCATGACGGCCCGGTGGCCGATGCCGTCTGGCAACTCTACGAGACCGTCGTAGCGCGCTGCGGGCCGATCCCGACGCTGATCGAATGGGACAGCAAGATCCCCGACTGGCCGGTGCTGCGTGCCGAGGCGCTGGCCGCGCAGGCGATCCTCGACCGGCATGCCAGGGAGGCCTCCCATGCGCTCGGCTGACATTCTGCCGATGCGGCGGGCGGCACCTGACTTCGCCGGCCAATTCTCAGCCGCGCTGCTCTCCCCCGATGCCCCCGCCCCTGATCTGGTGACCAGCCCGCGCGGCAAGCGGGCGGAGAAGCGCTACAATGTCTACCGCAACAATGTGACCGTCAGCCTGATTGCCGCGCTCGCCTCGATCTTCCCGGCCGTCGAGCGCATCACCGGGCCGGATTTCTTCCGCGCCATGGCCCGCTTCCATGTGCGCGAAACGCCGCCCGCCTCGCCGCTCCTCTTCGAATACGGCCGCGACTTCGCCGATTTCATCGATCGTTACGAATATGCTCAGGATATGCCCTGGCTCTCGGATGTAGCGCGTATCGAGCGCGCCTGGCTGGACGCCTATCACGCCGCCGATGCGCCGGCGCTCAGGACCGAAGCGCTCGCCGCCATACCGCCGGAAAAACTTGATGGCGTGACCTTCCAGCCGCATCCGGCAACGCGGGTGATTTCATCGGCCCACCCTGCCGTCACCATCTTCGCCATGAACCGCAGCACAGGACCGGTCGGCCGCGTCGACGATCACCCCGAAGACGGGCTGATCACCCGCATCGACGATGAGGTCACCGTGCGCCTCCTGCCGTCAGGCGGTGCGGCTTTCTTCAACGCCCTTCTATCGGGCGAATGCCTCGCCGCCGCGGTCACAGCCGGCCTCGACGCCCATCCCGCCTTCGATCTCTCCGCCGCCATCGGCGAGATGATCGCATCGGGCGCCTTTTCCGCTATCGAACTGGAGATTTCCAATGTCTGATATGCTTCACTCCATGCCTCACAACGAGCCTCGCAACGGCGCTCTCTCCCCGCTCGCGAGGCTGGTGGCGACGGCTGACGGACTTGTCCGCGCCGTCGCCCAACCCGATCTCGTCCAGGCCGTGCTGCGTGTGGCGCTCGCCGTGCCCTTCTGGCGCTCCGGCATTCTGAAATGGGATGGCTTCCTGCAGCTCAACGATACGGCGATCGATCTTTTCACGCAGGAATTCATGCTGCATCTGCCGGGCGGCCCCTATCCCTTCCCCATGCCATCAGTGATGGCCTTCCTCTCCGGCTGTGGCGAAATCATCTTCCCGACGCTTCTCGTGTTCGGCCTCGCCACCCGCTTTGCCGGCCTCGGCTTGCTCTTCATGACACTGGTGGTCGAACTCACCGTTCCCGACGGCTGGCCGATCCACATCACCTGGGCGGCGATGGCGCTTGCCATCATGCGCTACGGGCCGGGCCGCCTGTCGCTCGACCATCTGATCGCGCGGATGTCTGGCGCTGCCAAGAACTAGACCGACCGAAGACGATACCAGCGTAAGCTCACCGCCCGGCCCCTCATCGAGCCGGGCGGCTTTTGCGCTTTGTTGCCGCACTACTCTTGCCGTTTGCCCGCCGATGCGCTCAATAGGCGCCGGCCTTGCATCACGTGCCGCGTCATCAAAATTCTCAGGATGACGGTAACAAACACGTGGACCCGTGCGTAGAGGATAGTGGCGGATGAAACATTCGGCCCGTGAAGAGGAATGGGCGGCCTGGATGCGCGCGGCAATCGCCGGCGATATCAAGGCCTATGACCGTTTCCTGAAGGCCGTGACACCCTATCTCCGGTCGATTGCGCGCAGGCGCTGCGACCAGTTCGGTGCCCCGTCGAGCGAGGTCGAGGACGTGGTGCAGGAAGTTCTGCTGGCGGTTCACCTGAAGCGCGGGACCTGGGATAACTCCCGGCCGATCGGCCCGTGGCTCTCGACCATCGTGCGCAACAAGCTGATCGACAGCCTGCGCCGCCGCGGCCGCCATGTCAGCGTGCCGATCGAGGATGTGATGGAGACGCTGGAGGCCGACCACCACGAGGATGGCGCCGATCGCGTCGATGTCGACCGCATGCTGGAAGGCCTGGGCGACCCGCAGCGGGAAATCGTGCGGTCCATTTCGCTCGGCGGCGCCGGCATCCGCGAAACAGCCGAGAGACTACAGATGACGGAAGGCGCCGTGCGGGTGGCGCTGCACAGGGCGCTCAAGGGATTGGCGGCCCTCTATCGGAGCAATACGCGTGAAAACGAATGACCTGATCAACCTGCTGGCAAAGGATGCGCGCGTTCGCATCCGCTTCGGCCGTATCTTCCTGATCGCGCTGGCCATCGGCGTGGTGATATCAGCCGCGCTGCTTCTCTCGACCCTCGGCCTCCGCAGGAACATGGCCGACATGATCGAGACGCCGCGCGTCCTCTTCAAGCTCGGCTTCACCCTGCTGCTCGCCGTCACCGCCACCCGCCTCGCCTTCCGCATCGGCAAGCCAGGCGTCTCGCTGCAATCTGCCGCCCTGATGCTCGTCCTGCCGCTTGCCTTTCTCATCGTCGGCATCGTCACCGAGCTCTTCGTCGTGCCGCAGACGGCCTGGGCAAGCAGCATGGAGGGCCGGTTCCCCGCCTTCTGCCTGTTCTTCGTGCCGACCCTGTCGATCGCCCCGCTCGCCGCTATTCTCTATTCCGTCCGCCAAGGCGCCCCGGAAAATCCGGGCACGGCCGGCGCCGTGGCAGGTCTTGCCGCCGGCGGCATCGCAGCCGCCATTTACGCCTGGCATTGCCCCGACGACAGCCCGCTGTTTCTGGCGACATGGTATTCGATCGGCATATTGGTCGCGACCGCAGCCGGTTTCCTCCTGGGCCGAAAAATCCTCCGCTGGTGATGGCGGCGGCCTCCTTCAGGATGCGCCAGTCGTCGATATCGACTTCGACATCGGCCGATCAGGCGGAAATACGCATCACCGCCGGGAACTTTCGGCTCCGATCTCAGTCTGGCATGCGGAGCGGACGGCGCGCCTCCCTCAACAGAATCATGCACCACACGGCGCGTCGTGCGATCCAGCCTGTTATTTCCCAATAACTTGGCCCGCTTCGGCGGGCCTCTTTGTGCCCCCGTAACGGTCAGCGGCTATCGCGTCCGCTTTCCCGTCAGCGCCTGCCAGGCGAGCCGCAGCGTATCGAGGCGGGAGCGAATGCGCTCCTGTTGCGGGATGGCCAGCCGGTTGCGAAAATCGGCAAGCGCCTGGGCTTCGAGCCTGC
>Ga0209758_1000462_pt1 | contig 67358 bp, 68 predicted proteins | sample AraplaMF_Col_mMF_FD_184258 | JGI IMG/M metagenome (GOLD analysis project Ga0209758, IMG submission 184258) | Arabidopsis root microbial communities from the University of North Carolina, USA - plate scrape MF_Col_mMF (SPAdes) (version 2) | ecosystem: Host-associated > Plants > Roots > Endosphere... | reverse complement strand
CAGCACGATCACGCGCTACGAAACGCTGCTGTCGCAGCAGCTCCACCTCGGTACCGCCGCACCCGTCGCCAAGCCCTTCGTGCTGCTGGGCAATGCCGATGACGTCGTCTTCGCCAATACCTGGCGTCATTTCGTGCCCGGCGTGCCGGTCAGTTTTGCCGGGCTTGTCTGGGGCGCGATCGGTTTTATCGGTGGCTGGATCGTGGCGGCGCTGCTGGGATTAGGCGCGCGGCAGGTGGTGAGGACGCGGCGGGTCCATCGTGAGGTGCGGTAACCAACGACGGCGAAAGCGGCTTGGTGCGAGCTTGTCTCGAGGAGGAAATTAAGAATTTTGCGAGCGGGCTAGGCTTTGCGCTCGAATTCCCCCGCCAAATGTCGGCGGGGGGATCGTTGATATCGATCGAAACAGGCTCGTCCCGTTGCCTGCTTGATGATCGGGCCGGAGAGCCTTGTTACGCGGAAGCGGCCGCTTCCTTGGCGACGCCGCCGGACAGCAAGCGCCAGATACCGAACGCTACCGCGCCCATCGCCAGGAAGATCAAAAAGATCAGGAAGTTGTAGTAGATCATTGCCGCCAGCGCGACGAGGGCAAGCCCAAGGGCAATGGCCGGGACAACGGGATAGCCCCATGCCTTGAACGGCCGGGCAAGCTCGGGCTCGGTCCGACGCAGTTTGAACAGCGATGCCATGGAGACGATGTACATGATGATCGCGCCGAACACCGACATCGTGACGATATTGGCAGTCAGCGGCAAGCCGCCAACCTGGATCAGGTTGTCGGAGAAGATCGCGGCAATGCCGACAACGCCGCCTGCGAGGATAGCAAGGTAGGGCGTGCGGAATTTCGGGTGAATCTTCGCGAGAACTTCCGGCAGGTAGCCTGCGCGACCCAGCGCAAAGATCTGCCTGGAATAGCCCATGATGATGCCATGGAACGATGCGATCAGGCCGAACAGGCCGATCCAGACGAGCATGTGCAGCCAGCCGGAGGATTCTCCGACGACAGCCTTCATCGCCTGCGGCAGCGGATCGTTGATGTTGGACAGCGTACGCCAGTCGCCAACACCTCCCGCGAAGATCATCGTGCCGAAAGCCAGGAATACGAGAGTGAGAATCCCTGCGATATAGGCGATCGGCACGGTGCGGGTGGGATTTTTGGTTTCCTCTGCAGCCATGGCCGCGCCTTCGATCGCCAGGAAGAACCAGATGGCGAACGGAATCGCGGCAAAAATGCCTCCAATGGCACCGACCGAGAATTCAGGGGCGCCAGCCCAGCCATTGGCCGCGAAGTTGGCGACGGAGAAGCCGGGCAGAACGACACCCATAAAGACCAGGAGTTCAATAATGGCGAGGATGGTAATGAAGAGCTCGAATGTCGCGGCGATGGTGACGCCAACGATATTGAGCGCCATGAAGATGAGATAGGCGCCGACGGCCGCCAGTTTCGGATCGAGCCCCGGGAACTGCACATTGAGATAGGCGCCGATCGCAAGCGCGATGGCCGGAGGGGCGAAGACGAATTCCACCAGTGTTGCAAAACCCGCAGCGAAGCCGCCGAGCGGGCCGAAGGCCCTGAGCGCATAGGCAAATGGCCCACCGGCATGCGGAATAGCCGTCGTCAACTCCGTGAAGGAGAAAATGAAGGTGGTGTACATGACGGCGATCAGAATCGTGGTGACCAAGAAGCCGAGTGTGCCGGCCGCTGCCCAGCCATAGCTCCAGCCGAAATATTCGCCGGAGATGACGAGGCCGACTGCAAGTCCCCATACGTGCAGCCCGGTCAGGCTCTTGGCGAGCGTCGGTTGAGAATTTGACATGATTGTTCCCCTGTTTTGTAGATTGAACTTTATGCTTCTTGGTGTGGCAGCGCTTCTACGGCGCCTTCGGCATTTTCCTTGAGATCGACACCGGTCAGCTGCAGTCGCAGCGCCTCCCGGACGATCCAAACGATCTTGTCGGCCGCGACCTCGTAGCTGAGCCCGTCGGCATGAATATTGGAAATACAGTTGCGCTCGCTGTCGCGCCGTCCCGATTGCGGTCGGAAGGTGATGTAGGCGCCGAGGCTGTCAGGCACGCTTAGTCCCGGCCTCTCGCCGATCAGCACGATGGCAACTTCCGCACCAAACGCCGCCGCCGCTTCATCGCCAAATGCCACCCGCGCCTGCTCGCCCAATATCACCGGTGCGACGCTGAAGGCCCCGAGACGCTTCATGCATGCGTTAAACAGCGGCACCGCGTGGTGCTCGACCGCCGAGGCCGAAAGTCCGTCGGCAATGATGAAGGCGATATCATAACGATCGCCTGGGCTCGGGAGATCGGCTGTGTTGGTCTGACGGCCGAGATCCGGGCGCGCCAGATAGATCGTACGGTCTTTGGCGCGAGATCGGATCCGGATCGTCGGCACGGGAGCAAGCTGCTTGGCAAGGGCGACAAAATCCACTTGCCCATGCACGGCATCCCGTGCCCGGGCATGGGCAAGCTGGAAGTCGAGAATTGCCGATGTCGGCAAGGCGTCGCCGGCTCTGCCAAGCCCAATGCGGGCGCGTGTGGCGTTGCGGAACCGTGCAAACGGATCTCGTTCGAAGGGAGTCATGCCGATGCCCTGTAGCTCAAGAGATTGCGGGAGAAGGCGCCCGAGGCGCTGGCAGGCGCAAGACGACCCGTGTGATCAAGCATGCCCATGCGATGAAGCCAGGCTTCGAACTCCGGAGCCGGCGGACGATTGAACTGGTGCCTGAGGCCGACAATATCGTGGTAGGAAAGGCTCTGATAATTGAGCATGACGTCGTCGGCGCCGGGCACCGCGATCAGAAAGCTGACACCCGCGACAGTCAGCAGCACCATCAGATTGTCCATATCGTCCTGGTCGGCTTCCGCATGGTTCGTGTAGCAAACGTCGACCCCCATCGGCACGCCAAGCAGTTTGCCGCAGAAATGGTCTTCGAGCCCGGCGCGGATAATTTGCTTGGCGTCGAAAAGATATTCGGGGCCAATGAAGCCGACCACGGTATTGACGAGCAACGGATCGAGCTCACGTGCAACGGCATAGGCCCGCGCCTCCACCGTCTGTTCGTCTACGCCATGATGGGCGTCGGCCGAGAGGGCGCTGCCCTGGCCGGTCTCCAGATACATGACATTGTTGCCGACCGTGCCGCGCTTCATGGAAAGTGCCGCCCGCTGGCCTTCCCTCAGGAGGGCGAGGTCGACGCCGAAACCCTTATTGGCGGCTTCCGAGCCGGCGATTGACTGGAACACCAGATCGAGCGGCGCTCCAGCCTCGATCGCCTTGATTGACGTGGTGACATGGGTCAACACGCAGGATTGGGTCGGGATATCGAACCGTTCGCGCAGCCGGTCGAAAAGAACCATCAATTTTGTGCAGGCCTCGAGATTGTCGGTAGCCGGGTTGATGCCGATCACCGCATCGCCGATCCCATAAAGAAGTCCGTCGAGCGTCGAGCCGGCGACACCTTCAGGATCATCGGTGGGATGATTGGGCTGAAGACGGCTCGACAGCCGGCCGGGCAGACCGATCGTGGAACGAAAGGCCGTGACCACCTTACATTTGCCGGCGACGGTGATCAGATCATGGTTGCGCATGATCTTGGAGACCGCCGCGACCATCTCGGGGGTGAGGCCCGGTGCAATGGCAAGCAGTCTTTCGGCGGTCGCGTCATAGGAGAGAAGCCAATCGCGAAACTCGCCGACCGTCATATGAGATATCGGCGCGAATGCCGTCCAATCATGGCGGTCGACGATCAGTCGGCTGACCTCGTCGATCTCGTATGGGATGACGAGATCCTCCAGGAAGGTTTTGAGAGGCATATCCGCAAGCAGATAGCGGGCGGCCACCCGCCGCTCGTTGCTTGACGCGGCGATCCCGGCCAGCACGTCACCTGATTTCAATGGCGAAGCGCAAGCCAGTACCGATTTCAGATCCTGAAAGACATGGCGTTCTCGTCCTAGAACGATCGAATATGTTGTCATCTGCTCCTGGCCGTCGATCAGCCTATTCTCGATGTCCGGGAACTCGTCCACCTTCCGATTGTGGGCATTCGCGGGCTTCCGCCGAGTATGCTCGGCACTACGCCAAGCAACGCAAGAAGCGTGCCATTCTTTATAGGCTAGGATGCCGAGGCGGCCGTACCAAGGACTTCGCAGGGCTGACCATCAGGGCCGACGCTGCGCGCGGTTATTGCAGAGACTGTTTTCAGTTTAGGACGGCTAATTCGCCAGCGTGGTTGTATCCACTTTGCGATAGCATGCTCCGATGTGCGCAGATTTGCGACCGGCTCAACACTGATTGCGAATATATTCGTTGATCGTCCTGATCCAGCGGTTCTAGCCGGAGTGTTTTTTCGATGGGGCAGTCTGTGCTGAGACGCGATCGTGCATTTTGAGCTGACTGACCGTAGATCGACGCCGATGTTGAAAAACTAGCCAGTTGAACGAATCCAATCGATCGCCAATTTCTGCATCCGAAGAGTTCGGTCGTGCGGCCTCAACGCGACACTTGGCCTGGCTATTACCGATCAAAGGCCGGTTTCTCATGACATCATTATTGCGTTCTTGCATGTCCGCAGGAACGTGCGTTCTTTCAAGGGAGATAAGCATCTGATTGACTGGTGATCCCGGCGCGATTCGAACGCGCGACCCCCAGATTAGGAATCTGGTGCTCTATCCTGCTGAGCTACGGGACCACTTGCACGCCATGCATACAAAAGGCTTGGCGGGAAGCCAAGCCTTAATTGTTGCTAGGCGCCGAGGCGTTGTTCGGCGAGGCGGACCCAATAGGAGATGCCGTGGGCGATGGCTTCGTCGTTGAAGTCGTAGGCCGGGTTGTGGAGGCCGGCGCTGTCGCCATTGCCGATGAAGATGAAGGCGCCGGGGCGGGCGTTCAGCATATAGGAGAAATCCTCGCCGCCCATCATCGGATCGATCTCGGCGTTGACATTGCCTTCACCGGCGATGGCACTGGCTGTGGCGACCGCATGCTCGGTCTCGTCGGGATGATTGACAGTAACCGGATAATTGCGGTGGAAGCTGATGTCGGCCTCGGCGCCGTGGGCTGCGACCAGGCCCTCGACGATCTGCCGGAACCGTGTCTCGGCGAGTGTGCGCACCTCGGGGTCGAGGGTGCGGACCGTCCCGGCGAAGGTGGCATCGTTCGGAATGACGTTATGGGCAAAACCGGCGTTGAACTTGGTCACCGAGACGACCACCGAGCGCAGCGGATCGGCGCTGCGTGAGGCGATCATCTGCAGGTTGGCGACGATCTGGGCGCCGATGGCGATCGGGTCGATCGTCCGGTGCGGCTGGGCGGCGTGGCCGCCGCGGCCCTTGATGGTGACGGTGAATTCGTCGGTCGCCGCCATGATCGCGCCCTTGCGGATGGCGAACTGGCCGACGGGCAGGCCCGGCAGATTGTGCATGCCATAGACCTCTTCAATCGCGAAGCGCTCCATCATGCCGTCCTTGACCATCAGATTGCCGCCGCCGCCGCCTTCTTCGGCGGGCTGAAAGATGACGGCGACATTACCGTTGAAGTTGCGGGTCTCGGCCAGGTATTTCGCAGCGCCGAGCAGCATGGCGGTGTGGCCGTCATGGCCGCAGGCATGCATCTTGCCCGGCGTCTTCGAGGCCCAGGGTTTTCCGGTGATCTCGGTCAGCGGCAAGGCGTCCATGTCGGCGCGCAGGCCGACCGTGCGGCGGCCTTCACCCTTGCCCTTGATCAGGCCGACGACGCCGGTGCGGCCGATGCCGGTGACGATCTCGTCGACGCCGAATTCCTTGAGCTTTTCGGCGACGAAGGCGGCCGTGTTTTCCACCGCGAAGAGGAGTTCGGGCCGGGCGTGGATGTGGCGGCGCCATTCGGCGACTTCGTCCTGCAACTCCGCGGCTCTGTTCAAAATCGGCATATTCGCGTTCCTGTTATGAAATCCCGACAATCTTTCACCGCATCACAACGGTGTGAAGCTGGGGTGTGAGGCTTTTGGAAATTACTTAGTCAATGACCTTTGCCATGTCATAGCCATATAGGCTAAATAGGGGAAGGTTTCGAGATTTTCCTGATATCCGAAGGACGAACTGTGTCGACGAGCCACTTCCGTTTGTTTGCAGCGCTGCGACCGTTGAGCTTCATCGTCGCTGCGACAACTAGTTTTCTTGCCTTCGTTCCGCTTGCCCAGGCCAATCCGCATATTCTCGTCGACGTGCAGACCGGCCGCGTGCTCGAGCATGAAGAAGCCTTCCGCAAGTGGTATCCGGCCTCGCTGACCAAGCTGATGACCGTCTATACCGTGTTCGACGCGATCCGTGCCGGTCAGATCAGCCTCGATACGCCGATCGTCATGAGCAAGCGCGCCGCCGCGCAGCCGGCTGCCAAGATGTATTTCAAGCCGGGCCAGAAGCTGACGCTCGACAGCGCGCTGAAGATCCTGATGGTGAAATCGGCCAACGACATCGCCGTCGCGGTCGCGGAAGCCATCGGCGGTACGCAGGAAGGCTTCGTGACGCGGATGAACGGCGAGGCGCTGAAGCTCGGCATGACGGATTCGCATTTCGTCAATCCGAACGGCCTGCCCGGCAAGGGGCAATATACGACGGCGCGCGACCTCGCGGTGCTGACGGTGGCGTTGCGCCGCGATTTTCCGCAATATGCCGGTTATTTCTCGCTGGAGGGCTTCACAACCGGCCAGCAGAATGTGCCGAGCCTCAACATGCTGATCGGCCGCTTCGCCGGCGCCGATGGCATGAAGACCGGCTTCATCTGCGCCTCGGGCTTCAACCAGATCGGTTCGGCGACGCGCAACGGCCGCACTCTCGTCTCCGTCGTGCTCGGCACCGACAGTCTTGCGGCGCGCGCCGATGCGACGGCGAACCTTTTGCAGAAGGGATTCACCGCGCAGTTTCCCGGCAATGACACGCTGGGTTCGCTGCGGCCCTACGGCCCGGGACAGGATCAGGTGACCGACATCACAGCCGATATCTGCAGCGCCAAGGGCGCCAAGATCCGCAGCGAAACCCGCGACGAGGTCGGCCGGATGAGGGTGCAGTCGCCCTATATCCTGGAAATGGACCACGATCCGCGATTCGTCTTCGCCGGCCTCATTCCGGGCCGGGACCCTCAGCCGGCCGCGCAGCCGGAAAAGATGGCGCGGGGCGATACCGCAAGCGCGATCGCCAACGTGCCGGTGCCGATGCCGCGCCCGACATCCTTTTAAGCTTCAAGGTAAAATCACATGAGCGCGCTCAACGACAGGATTCCGGTCACCATCCTGACCGGCTTTCTCGGCGCCGGCAAATCGACGCTGCTCAACCGTATCCTCAAAGACCCGGTGATGAAGGATGCGGCCGTCATCATCAACGAATTCGGCGATGTCGGTATCGACCATCTCCTGGTCGAAAGCTCCGGCGATTCGATCATCGAACTGTCCGATGGCTGCCTGTGCTGCACCGTGCGCGGCGAGCTGGTGGATACGCTGGCGAACCTGATGGATGCCGTGCAGACGGGCCGCGTCAAGCCCGTGAAACGCGTCGTCATCGAGACGACGGGCCTTGCCGATCCCGCACCCGTCATGCAGGCGATCATGGGAAATCCGGTCATCGCTACAAATTTCGAACTCGATGGCGTCGTGACCGTCGTGGATGCCGTGAATGGCCCGCAGACGCTCGACAATCATGAGGAAGCGCGCAAGCAGGCAGCGGTCTCCGACCGGCTGATCGTCTCGAAAAAGGCGATGGCCGACGCAACCGACGGGCTGGAAAAGCGCCTGCGGGCGCTCAATCCTCGGGCGGCGATGATGGATGCCGACAGTGCCGAGGCGGGCAGTGCCGCAGTGCTGGTGAACGGGCTTTACGATCCGGCGACGAAGATCGCCGATGTCGGCCGCTGGCTGCAGGACGAGGATGCGCATGAGGCGCATCATCATCACAATCACGATGACAATCGTGATGGCGATCACCATGGGCAGCACCACCATCATCATCACGGGCATGCGGATCAGGACCCGCACGACGTCAATCGTCACGATGCCTCGATCCGCTCTTTCTCGATCATCGAGGAGAAGCCGATCGATCCGATGGCGCTCGACATGTTCATCGATCTCCTGCGTTCGGCCCATGGCGAGAAGCTTTTGAGGATGAAGGCGATCGTGTCCGTCTCCGACCGGCCGGATCGGCCGCTGGTGCTGCATGGGGTGCAGAGCATCTTCCATCCGCCGGTGCGGCTGCCTGCCTGGCCGGGAGAAGACCGGCGCACGCGCATGGTGCTGATCACCCGGGATCTGCCGGAAGCCTTCGTGAAGGACCTCTTCGACGCCTTCCTCGGCAAGCCGCGCATCGACATGCCCGACCGCGCGGCGCTGTCCGACAATCCGCTCGCTATCCCCGGCATGCGAATTTAGAGCATGTCGCGAAAAACTCGGCAGCGGTGTTGCGATAACGACGCGTTTTAGCGCTTGCGGATCAGGAAGCGATGGCCGCTTTCGGTCTTTTCCGTCTCGACCAGCTCGTGGCCTTCCTCATTGCAGAAATGCGGCATGTCGATCACAGCCAGCGGATCTGTCGTGTCGACGCGAATGAGTGCACCGCTTGCCATGGCGGCAAGCTTCTTGCGTGTCTTGATCACGGGGAATGGGCATTTCAGGCCGCGAAGATCGTAGAGAACGGGGTTCAAGCCGTTCAGTTCCTCGCCCAGAATTTCCAGAACGGCTTCTTTGCCGCGGCGTCTGCCGTTTCTTGCGGTTCGGGCGCGGTAAAGGCCAACGGATTCTGCATCGGCACCGGCACGACCGCCGGTGTGGCGGCAGCGACGGCCGTTTCCAGCGGCTGGGCGGAGATTGCCTGCGGCCCGGCAGGCGCTGCCGGCGTGGCGCCCGGCGCGCTCTTGGCGGCAAGGCCCTGCACGGTGCGCTTGGCCATCAGGTCTTCGAGTTCGGCCACCTTGACCATGCGGCCGGCTTCCAGCGAGGTGCCGGTCGGGGCGTAAGCGAGTTCGCGGCCCTTACGCAGCTTGGCGACCACGGCCTTGCGCTCGGCTTCCGTGGGATCGTACCAGGCCATGCCGTCATATTTGCTCATCGCCTTGGCATAGTCGGCATCATAGGTCTTGCCGTAGGAGGCAAGGGCCGCCGTCAGCGCCGGCGGTGTCGACATAGCAGGGCACTTGCCGGCGGCATTGAAGGCGCTGCCGTCGGTTGCCTGCTGATTGAAGACGTATTTCTTCTCGCAGACGTTCACCTCAGGCGGGCGCTTGGTGACTTCGAAATTGTCGTAGCCGACCTTCAGCATCTTCCAGAAGTCGTAATTGCTGTCGAGGCGATGCTTGACCATGTTTTCCGCGGTCATGCGGAAGGGGAAGGCCTGCAGTTGCACCGTTGCCTGGCCGCCCTTGAAGGCGTCGCGGGCGAAGGCGTAGATCTCCAGCACCTGCTGGTCGGTCATCGAATAGCAGCCGGAGGACGAGCAGGCGCCGTGGATCATCAGATCGGAGCCGCTGCGGCCGTTCGCCGCGTCGTAGCGGTTCGGGAAGCCGGTGTTGATCGCCAGATAATATTTCGAATTGGGGTTCAGGTTGGCGCGCGTCAGCTCGTAGAAACCTTCCGGCGCCTGCCGGTCGCCGGTCTTTACCTTCGGGCCGAGACGGCCGGACCAGGCGCAGATCTTGTAATCGGCGACCTTGTCGAAACGGTTGTCGGTCTTCGCCTTCCAGATCTCCATGGCACCTTCTTCCTTGAAGATGCGGATCATGATCGGCGAATTGCGGTCCATGCCCTTGGCGGCCATGGCGGTGAGGATATGTGGGGGAAGCGGCTGCTCCACCTTGTTCTTGACCTTGGAAAGATCGACCTGCGCGGTTTCCAACGCGTCATTGCAGCCGGACAGAGCCAGCGCCATGAGGGAAATATAGGCAAAATGACGTATGCGCATCCAAACTAGCCCATAAAGATAGTGCGATCCGGTCCCGCCTATGGAGTCCGGGCATTGGAAGGAATCATAGGCGGCTTATACTTTATAAATCCCTACCAGCCTATGACTTGCCACGAACATCCCCGCAAGCGCGAAAGTTACAGATAACATCAATGTGGCCAAGATTTGGCCCCAATCGGTGAAGAGCCGAAGTTGAGTTAGAGATTGCGGCCCATGGCGAGGAATTTCTGGCGACGATCGTTGCGCAACTGCTCGCCGGAGCGCGACGCCATTTCGGCCAGAGCATTGGCGATCACATCGCCGGTCGCGGCAATGACGCTGTCGGGATCACGATGCGCGCCGCCGAGCGGCTCGGAAATGATGCCGTCGATGACGCCGAGCGATTTCAGGTCCTCGGCGGTAATCTTCATGTTGGTCGCCGCTTCCCGGGCGCGGGTGGAATCGCGCCAGAGGATGGAGGCGGCGCCTTCCGGCGAGATGACGCTGTAGATCGAATGCTCGAGCATATAGACTCGGTTGCCGGTGGCGATGGCAATCGCGCCGCCCGAGCCGCCTTCGCCGATGACGACGGAAACGAGCGGAACCTTGACGCCGAGGCACATTTCCGTCGAGCGGGCGATCGCCTCGGCCTGGCCGCGTTCTTCTGCGCCGACGCCGGGATAGGCGCCTGCCGTATCCACCAGCGAAATCACCGGCAGGCCGAAACGATCGGCCATTTCAAGGATGCGGATCGCCTTGCGGTAGCCTTCCGGACGGGGGCTGCCGAAATTGTGCTTGATACGGCTCTTGGTGTCGTTGCCCTTTTCCTGGCCGATGACGGCGACCGGCTGGCCGCGGAAACGGGCAAGGCCCGCCTGGATCGCGGCATCCTCGGAAAACTTGCGGTCGCCGGCAAGCGGTGTGAATTCCTGGAACAGCGTCTTGGCATAATCGACGAAATGCGGGCGCTGCGGATGGCGGGCAACCTGGGTCTTCTGCCAGGCGTTGAGCTTGGAGTAGATTTCGACGATCGCCTCACGGACGCGAACCTCCAGCCTGCCGATTTCATCGGTGGTGTCGATGCTCTCGTCTTCCGTTGCGAGCTTCTTCAGCTCGATGATCTTGCCTTCGAGGTCGGAGATCGGCTTTTCGAAGTCGAGATAATTGTGCATGAGGTGCGTTTCCGTTCCTTGTGCCCGGGGCGTTTTCCTGGCTCCGCCCCATGTCGCCGGTCCTATTCGTGCTTTTTCGCCTGTTTGGCAAGGGGGTGATGCGTCTGGACGAGCTGCTGCAGCCTCTCTTCCAGGACATGTGTGTAGATCTGCGTGGTCGAAATGTCCGAATGGCCGAGCAGTTCCTGCACGACGCGCAGATCGGCGCCGTTGGCCAGCAGGTGGCTGGCAAAGGCGTGGCGCATGACATGCGGCGAGATCAGTGACGGCGTCAGGCCGGCGCGGATCGCCAGGTTCTTGAGGTCGCGGGCGAAAACCTGGCGCGGCAGGTATCCCTCCTTCGAGGCGGCGGGAAACAGCCAGGCGCTTTCCTGCGGCTCCTTTGCCGCGGCGTTTTCGGTCGCCAGCAGGCGCCCATAGGATTTCAAGGCTGTGATTGCCGATTGCGACAGCGGCACCAGCCGCTCCTTGTTGCCCTTGCCGCGGATCATCAGGAACCGGCCTTCCTGATCGAGCACGCGGGCAGGAAGCGAAACGAGTTCGCTGACGCGCATGCCGGTGGCATAGAGAAGCTCCAGCAGCGCCAGCATGCGCAGGCGCTGCAGCTGGCCCGGAGCCGGATCTTCCGCCTCGGTCTCGGCCTGGGAAAGCAGCCTGCCGACCTCCTCGACGCTCATCGTCTTCGGCAGCGGACGGCCTTTCTTCGGCGCGTCGAGAATGCCGGTGGGGTCGTCGGTCCTCAGGCCCTCGGCATAGAGAAACTTGTAGAATTGCCGCATGGCGGCAAGCCGGCGCGCCTGGGAAGAGGGTTTGAAGCCCTTTTGGGCGAGCGAGGAGAGATAGGCGGCGAGATCGGCGGAGGCGGCTTCGGTCAACCGCACGCTGCGGCCGTTCAGGAAGGAGCTGATGTCATCGAGGTCGCGCTCATAGGATTGCAGCGTATTGGCGGCGGCACCCCGCTCGGCGCTCATCATCTCCAGGAAGGATTCCACGTGGACGCGGCCGAAATCCACCATGTCGGTCACTTCCTGGTCGTGTCGATGGCGCCCGTGGCGGGCGGATTGACCCGCTCGGACGGAATGCGGATCGTCACGTCGCGCTGCTGCGGCTCCACGAAGGTCACAAGCGCCAGCATCGCTCCGTAGACCGTCCCGGCGAGGATCGCGCAGACGAACAGGAAACGGAACAGGGTCGGCATCCGGCAACTCCTTCATGCTCTGCTTCTGTTATAGGAAGCCTGTCTGCAAGTGCAAGAAGCGGTATTCAAGCCATGATTCCCTTGTCCGCGACTTGACGCTCCATCTGCATTTGTCGATACCGTTTGCAAACAAAGTGTGAATGGACCGATGAGTGAACCACTGCTGACCGTTGCTGACAGCCTGAAAGACAGAGCTCGCGCCGCGCTCGGTTCACGTAATCTGATCCTTGTCGGGCTGATGGGCGCTGGCAAATCCGCCGTCGGGCGCATCGTCGCCAGCCAGCTGGCCATTCCCTTCGTCGACAGCGACCTCGAGATCGAGCGTGTGTCGCGGATGACGATCCCCGAACTTTTCGCCGCCTATGGCGAGGAAGAGTTCCGGGCGCTGGAAACGCGGGTGATGAAGCGGCTGCTGAAAAGCGGGCCGCGTGTCGTCTCTACCGGCGGCGGCGCCTTCATCAACGAGCGGACGCGCAAACATATCAAGAAGGGCGGGCTATCGGTCTGGCTGAAGGCGGATCTCGACGTGTTGTGGGAGCGGGTCAACAAACGCGACACGCGGCCGCTGCTGAAGACCGAAAATCCCAAGCAGACGCTCGAAAACCTGATGAATGCGCGTTATCCGATCTACGCGCAGGCAGATATCACCGTGCTTTCGCGCGACGTGCGCAAGGAAATCATGGCCGACGAGGTGCTGAAGGCCATGATCGAAGCTCAGAAGGAAAGTGCAGCGTCATGAATGCGATACCCTCCGCCTCCACGATCCGAACGGTGCATGTGCCGCTCGGCGAGCGCGCCTACGACATCCTGATCGGGCCGGGGCTGATTGCACGGGCAGGCGCCGAGATCGCCTCTCGCCTCAAGGGCCGCAAGGCGGCTGTCGTCACTGACGAAAATGTCGCTCCGCTCTATCTCGAGGCTCTCGTCGCAAGCCTGAATCAAGCGGGCATCGTGTCGGCTGAGGTCGTCCTGCCAGCCGGCGAGAAGACCAAGAGCTTCGAACATCTCATCACGGCCTGCGACAAGGTGCTGGAGGCTCGCGTCGAACGTAACGATTGCGTCATCGCGCTCGGCGGCGGCGTCATCGGCGATCTCTCGGGATTTGCCGCCGGCATCGTCCGGCGCGGCGTGCGCTTCGTCCAGGTGCCGACCTCGCTGCTGTCGCAGGTCGATTCCTCGGTCGGCGGCAAGACCGGCATCAATTCCCGCCATGGCAAGAATCTGATCGGGGTCTTCCACCAGCCGGATCTGGTGCTGGCCGATACCGATGTGCTGAATACGCTGAGCGAGCGCGAATTCCGCGCAGGTTACGCCGAAGTGGCGAAATACGGGCTGATCGACAAGCCGGATTTCTTCGCTTGGCTGGAAGCGAACTGGACGTCGGTTTTTACAGGCGGCCCCGCGCGTATCGAGGCGATTGCCAAGAGCTGCCAGGCGAAGGCCGATGTCGTCGTTGCCGACGAGCGCGAGAACGGTCAGCGGGCGCTGCTCAATCTCGGCCATACTTTCGGCCATGCGCTCGAAGCGGCGACCGCCTATGACAGCTCGCGCCTCGTGCATGGCGAGGGTGTTTCGATCGGCATGGTGCTGGCGCACGAATTCTCCGCACGCATGAACCTTGCAAGCCCGGACGACGCCCGGCGCGTCGAACGGCATCTGAAGGAGGTCGGCTTGCCGACCCGCATGTCCGATATTCCGGGCGACCTGCCGCCGGCGGAATCGCTGATGGATGCGATTGCGCAGGACAAGAAAGTCAAAAGCGGCAAGCTCACCTTCATCCTGACACGGGGCATCGGCCAGTCCTTCGTCGCCGACGATGTTCCGGCGTCCGAAGTGATCAGCTTTCTCCGGGAAAAGCATCCCTGATGTCGGTCGAAGGCGCTCTGGCATTTCTCGCGACATATTGGCCGGAGATCCTTTCGATCACGGCGCTCGTGCTCATGTCCGCCTTCTTTTCCGGCTCGGAGACCGCGCTGACCGCCGTTTCGCGCAGCCGTATCCATACGCTTGAAGTCAATGGCGACGAACGCGCCGGCCTTGTCCGGCAGCTGATCGAGCGGCGCGACCGGCTGATCGGGGCGCTGCTCATCGGCAACAATCTCGCCAACATCCTGTCATCCTCGATCGCCACCAGCCTCTTTCTCGGGCTGTTCGGCAGTTCCGGCGTGGCGCTGGCGACGCTGGCGATGACCGTTATCCTGGTCATCTTCGCCGAAGTGCTGCCGAAGAGCTGGGCGATTTCGACGCCCGACCGCTTCGCACTCGCCATCGCTATCCCGGCCAGGCTCTTCGTCATCGTCGTCGGCCCGGCTTCCTCCTTCGTCAATGCGATCGTTCGCCGGATTCTTTCGCTGTTCGGTATCAATCTGTCACGAGAGACCTCGATGCTGACGGCCCATGAGGAACTGCGCGGCGCCGTCGACCTGTTGCACCGCGAGGGATCGGTGGTGAAGGCCGACCGCGACCGCCTCGGTGGCGTGCTCGATCTCAGCGAGCTCGAACTGTCCGACATCATGGTCCACCGCACGGCGATGCGGGCGATCAATGCCGACGATCCGCCGGAAGCGGTGGTGCGCGCCATTCTCGAAAGCCCCTATACGCGCATGCCGTTGTGGCGCGGCACGATCGACAACATCATCGGTGTCGTGCACGCCAAGGATCTGCTGCGGGCGCTTGCTGAGCCGAACATGGAGCCGCAGAACCTCGATATCGTGAAAATCGCGCAGAAGCCGTGGTTCGTGCCCGACAGCACCAACCTCGAGGATCAGCTCAACGCTTTCCTGCGCCGCAAGCAGCATTTCGCCGTCGTCGTCGACGAATATGGCGAGGTGCAGGGCATCGTCACGCTGGAGGACATTCTCGAGGAAATCGTCGGCGACATTTCCGATGAGCACGATATCGAAATACAGGGCGTGCGTCAGGAGGCCGACGGTTCCGTCGTCGTCGACGGCGGCGTACCGATTCGCGACTTGAACCGCGCGCTCGACTGGAACCTGCCCGACGAGGAGGCAACGACGATCGCCGGCCTCGTCATCCACGAATCGATGACCATCCCGGAGGAGCGCCAGGCCTTCACCTTTCATGGCAAGCGTTTCATCGTCATGAAGCGGGAGAAGAACCGCATCACCAAGCTGCGTATCCGCCCGGCCGGGGAAGACGGCGCAAAGCCAGCCTGATCCATTCAAATTGCTACAGGATCCCTTGCGCATCTGAAAAGATGCGCGGCGCTGTAGGATTGCCGGCCGCCAATGCCTATATAAGCTTTGCTGCCGCTACCAGCGGGTCGGTTCGTCAGGTGCTGCCGGTTCTACGGCCAGCGCGTGCAGTCCGGCATCCAGCTCCGGTTTCAACAGGTCGGTGATTGCCCGGTGGCGCGCCAGCCGCGACATGCCGGTAAATTTGGCCGAAACGATTCTCACCCGCATATGGGTTTCGCCGGTGCCCGTGATATCAGGCTGATGGCCGGCATGCAGATGGCTTTCGTCGATGACGCTCAGGCGTTCAGGCGCGAAGGCTTCGACTAGTTTTTTTTCAATGCGGGTTCGCAGGGTCATCATCCGGTCTTGCAGCTTCGCGAAAAGGGTTCCCACCAAGCCAGTAACATTCCCATTTGTCAATTCTTGTTGTCGCTTCGCGGCAGGACCATAATTAGCGCCGTCATGAGACTTGATTCCAAATATTTCGATCGCATCCGAACACGCCGCAAACGGGAGCCGGAGCCAGAGCAGGCACCGCCTACCTGTCAGTGGGACGGCTGCGACAAGAAAGGCACGCATCGCGCTCCTGTCGGACGCAATGCGGAAGGCCAGTTCTTTTTGTTCTGCTTCGAGCACGTCAAGGACTACAACAAAGGCTACAATTATTTCTCCGGTCTTTCCGACGGTGAGATCGCGCGATATCAGAAAGAGGCGATCACCGGCCACCGGCCGACATGGACCGTCGGCGTCAACAAGGCGGCGAAGGACAGTCCGCTGCATTCGGAGGTCCGCTCCGGCGCCTATACCCGCGTTCGCGATCCCTTTGGCTTCGTCAAGGAAGGCGGCGGCAAGGGCAGCGGACCGCGTTTTCCCCAGGCCCGCAAACTGAAATCGCTGGAAAGCAAAGCCTTCGAAACGATGGGCCTCGACGCCAATGCGACGTCGGCGGAGATCAAGAGCCGCTACAAAGAACTGGTCAAGAAACACCATCCGGATGCCAATGGCGGCGACCGCGGCTCGGAGGAGCGTTTCCGCGCCGTCATCCAGGCCTATCAATTGTTGAAGCAGAACGGTTTTTGTTAATTCCCATCCTTGCTCTTGGGCTTCAATCGGGTATGGTCCAAATCGGCTGAGGCCGCAGGCAAACGCGGCTCATATTTGTGCGTTTTCCCGACATCGCCTCCGCCGACCTTCCGGACGCGGCGTTTCTTGTCCGGGACTCTTTCAAGAATGCTCGCACGCGGTCATCATCCCGCCGAGGTTTCGTTTCAGTCCCGGAGAAGTATCGCCGACGTTCCGACCTGGACGGGCGTGGAATAAAATCGCGGCGTCCGGGTTGCGACATGGCCTGAGACAGTATGGCCGGGTGGCATCACCCGCCTTGGAGACATGATGAGCAAGATCGACCTGGATATATCAGAACTGCCCGATACCACCGTTTCGGTCCGCGAGGCCTACGGTATCGATTCCGACATCCGCGTTCCCGCCTACAGCAAGGGCGACGCCTATGTGCCGGACCTCGACCCCGACTACCTGTTCGACCGCGACACGACGCTCGCCATTCTCGCAGGCTTCGCGCATAACCGCCGCGTGATGATCTCCGGCTATCACGGCACGGGCAAGTCCTCGCATATCGAGCAGGTGGCGGCGCGCCTCAACTGGCCCTGCGTGCGCATCAATCTCGACAGCCATGTCAGCCGTATCGATCTCGTCGGCAAGGATGCGATCGTCGTCAAGGACGGGCTGCAGGTCACCGAATTCAAGGACGGCATCCTGCCCTGGGCCTATCAGCACAATGTCGCACTCGTCTTCGACGAATATGATGCCGGCCGTCCCGACGTGATGTTCGTCATCCAGCGCGTGCTCGAATCCTCCGGCCGCCTGACGCTGCTCGACCAGAGCCGCGTCATTCGGCCGCACCCTGCCTTCCGCCTGTTTGCGACGGCGAACACGATCGGCCTTGGCGACACGACCGGCCTCTATCACGGCACGCAGCAGATCAACCAGGCGCAGATGGACCGCTGGTCGATCGTGACGACGCTGAACTACCTGCCGCATGATCACGAAGTGAATATCGTTGCGGCCAAGGTGAAGAGCTTCGGCAAGGACAAGAACGGCCGCGAGACGGTTTCGAAGATGGTTCGGGTTGCCGATCTGACGCGCGCCGCCTTCATGAACGGCGATCTCTCCACCGTCATGAGCCCGCGCACGGTCATCACCTGGGCTGAAAACGCCGAGATCTTCGGCGATCTCGCCTTCGCCTTCCGCGTCACCTTCCTCAACAAGTGCGACGAGCTGGAGCGGCCGCTGGTCGCCGAGCACTATCAGCGCGCCTTCGGCGTCGAGCTGAAGGAAAGTGCCGCCAATATCGTTCTCGGAGCTTGAGATCGACCGATCATGGCAGCTCGCGGTGACAATTCGAAAGCAAAACCCGGCGCGCCTGTCGACGTCGAGCCATTGCGCCGGGCGATAACCGGCTGCGTGCGCTCGATCGCCGGCGACGGCGATGTCGAGGTGACCTTCGCCAACGAACGGCCGGGGATGACCGGCGAGCGAATCCGGCTGCCGGAGCTTTCCAAGCGGCCGACGGCGCATGAGCTGGCGGTCACCCGCGGGCTCGGCGATTCCATGGCGCTGCGCCTCGCCTGCCATGACGAGAAGGTGCATGCGACGATGGCGCCGCAGGGCTCGGACGCCCGGGCGATCTTCGATGCGGTCGAGCAGGCGCGCGTCGAATCGATCGGCGCGCTGCGCATGGAGGGCGTGGCGTCGAACCTGCGCTCGATGACCGAGGAGAAATATTCCAAGGCGAATTTTACCGGCATCGAGCGTCAGGAAGACGCACCGGTCGGCGAAGCCGTGGCGATGATGGTGCGCGAGAAGCTGACCGGCCAGCGCCCGCCGGCCTCTGCCGGCAAGGTGCTCGATCTCTGGCGCGGCTTCATCGAGGACAAGGCAGGGACCGAGCTCGACAACCTGTCGAACTCGATCAACGACCAGCAGGCCTTCGCCAAGGTCATCCGCAACATGCTGTCGGCCATGGAAATGGCCGAGGAGTATGGCGACGACGACAGCGAAGCCGACAATGACGACCAGTCGGAGCAGGAAGACCAGCCGAACGGCGACGAGCAGGATCAGGACGAGGTCGACGAGGATGCCGGCACCGATGCCGCGCCCGTCGAGGACAGCGAAGTCGCCGACGAGCAGATGGAGGACGGCGAGACCGAAGGCGCCGAGATTTCCGACGACGACATGATGGAAGAGGGCGAGGACGATTCGGAAACGCCGGGCGAAACCCGCCGTCCGAACACGCCTTTTGCCGATTTCAACGAGAAGGTCGATTATCACGTCTATACCGAAGAGTTCGACGAGATCATCACCGCCGAGGAGCTCTGCGATGCCGCCGAGCTGGAGCGCCTGCGCGCTTTCCTCGACAAGCAACTGGCGCATCTGCAGGGCGCGGTCGGGCGGCTTGCCAACCGGCTGCAGCGCCGGCTGATGGCGCAGCAGAACCGTTCCTGGGATTTCGATCTGGAAGAGGGCTATCTCGATCCGGCCCGGCTGCAGCGCATCATCATCGACCCGATGCAAGCGCTTTCCTTCAAGATGGAGCGCGACACGCAGTTCCGCGACACCGTCGTCACCCTGCTCATCGACAATTCAGGCTCGATGCGCGGCCGGCCGATCACGGTTGCCGCCACCTGCGCCGATATTCTTGCCCGCACGCTGGAGCGCTGCGGCGTCAAGGTCGAGATCCTGGGCTTTACGACGAAGGCCTGGAAGGGCGGGCAGGCGCGTGAAAGCTGGCTTGCCGGCGGCAAGCCGCAGACGCCGGGCCGCCTCAACGACCTGCGCCACATCATCTACAAGTCGGCCGACGCGCCGTGGCGGCGCGCCCGCGCCAATCTCGGGCTGATGATGCGCGAGGGTCTGCTCAAGGAAAATATCGACGGCGAGGCGCTGATCTGGGCACACAATCGCCTGCTCGCACGCCGCGAGCAGCGCCGCATCCTGATGATGATCTCGGACGGGGCGCCGGTGGACGATTCGACGCTGTCGGTCAATCCGGGCAATTATCTGGAGCGGCACCTGCGCGCCGTCATCGAACGGATCGAGACGCGCTCGCCTGTGGAATTGCTGGCGATCGGCATCGGTCACGACGTGACGCGCTACTATCGCCGCGCCGTGACGATCGTCGATGCGGACGAGCTTGCCGGTGCAATGACCGAGCAGCTTGCCTCGCTATTCGAAGATCAATCCGTCCAGCCGCGTGGCGGCCGGCTGCGCCGTGCCGGCTGATGTCGCTCAAAGGAAATACCCGGCATGACGATCAAGCGTCTCTGCGGTGCGGCGTCGATTGCCCTCTGTATCGCCACAGGCGCCTTCCCGTCCTGGGCTGCTGACGAGGTGCCGGTCATTAGCCGGCAAATATCGGACTTCAGGATCGGCTCTTCAGAGACGAAATTCGGATCGATGGAATTTCTCGGCGGGCTGGAGATGGTGTCCAGCCGAGCGCTGTTCGGTTCGCTCTCCTCCATCCGTTTCCGGCCGGACCAAAAACATTTCGTCGTCGTGCTCGATACCGGCCAATGGCTGACCGGCAGCATCGAGCGCGACGTCAAGGGCAGGCTTTCCGGCCTTTTGGATGTCGAGATCACGCCGATGAAGAACAGCGCCGGGCTGAGCTTCGAGGGCAAGGGATATATGGATGCCGAGGGCCTGGCGCTGGACGGTGACCGGATTCTGGTCTCCTTCGAGCAGCGCCATCGCGTCGATGTCTATCCCGACCCCGGGTTCGCCGATTCGAGCGCGATCGCCACTTTGCCGATCCTCATCCCGCGGAAGATGTTGAGCGACAATCGCGGCATCGAGACCATCACCGTGGCGCCGGCATCGAGCCCGCTGAAGGGCGGCGTGGTCATCGTCTCCGAGCGCGGTCTCGACAGCGACGGCAACCGGCTGGCGGCCATTCTCAGCGGGCCGCTGAAAGGGCGTTTCTCGGTCGAGCGGGATGGCAGCTTCGACGTCACCGACGGCGCCTTCCTGCCGAGCGGCGACCTGCTGCTGCTGGAACGCCGCTTCAACATGGCCGAAGGCATCGGCATGCGCCTTCGGCGCATCAAGGGCGCCGATATCAAGCCCGGCGCCGTCGTCAGCGGCGACTTGCTGCTGGAAGGCAATTTCAACTCGCAGATCGACAATATGGAAGGGCTCGATGCCTTTCAGGCGGCCGACGGCACGACCCATATCATCCTGGTGTCGGACGACAATCATTCGATCCTGCAGCGCAACCTGATGCTGGAATTCCGGCTTTCGGAAGAAGCCGCGTGGGTAGCGCCGAGTTCCCAGAAGCGGAATTGATCCTAGCCACCGGCCCGAAATCGGAATCGATTTTCGGAAAGCGCGATGCGAGGATTGAAAATGCTAGAGCGTCAGACTGATGTCATATGCCTCGGCTATCCCGCGCAATCGGGAATCCGTCTTCGGAGGGAGATTCATGGTGCATATTCATGTCATGGGCGCGTCCGGTTCCGGTACGACATCGCTCGGCCGTGCGCTTGCCGAAAGGCTCGATATCGCCCATCTCGACACCGACGATTTCTTCTGGATGCCGACCGATCCGCCGTTCACGACGCCGAGGAATGCCGACGAGCGTATCCGGCTGCTCCTTGATGAAACCGCACGGCATGACGGCTGGGTTCTCTCCGGATCGGCGCTGAAATGGGGCGGGCCACTGGAGCCGCTTTACGAGCTGATCGTATTTCTCAGGATCGAGCCGGAACTGCGGATGGCGCGAATCCATACGAGGGAGATTGCCCGGTATGGAAACAGGATCGGGCCTGGTGGCGACATGGAAGTTAAAAGCGGGGAATTCCTGCAGTGGGCGGCGAGTTACGACACAGCCGGTCCGGAACGCCGCAGTCTTGCGGCGCATGAGCAATGGCTGGAAACGCAGACAGCGCCGGTGTTGCGGCTCGATTCGTCACGAGATATCGCCGATCTGGTCGCAGAGGCTCTGCTGCATCCCGCGATCGCCGCCGGTGCGGTCCGGCGGCGGCGTTGACACGGCCGTCGGTTTAGCTGGCGCGGGCGGCCTGCATCGGCCGCAGCACGTTCATTAGCGCGCCATAGGGCAGCAGCATGACGAGGCCGACGATCATCTTCACGGCGAAATCGCCGATCGCCCAGGAAATCCAGCGTGGAGCCTCCGTGGCGAAGACGCCCAGGACGGGAGCTGCTTCCAGCGCGAAAGGATCGTTCGGGCCGAGGAGGACGAAGAACGCGGCGAAGGACAGCGAGAAGAACATCACCGTATCGAGCGCCGAGCCGATCAGCGAGCCGACCAGCGGCGCGCGCCACCAGGCCTGGCGGCGAAGGCGGTTGAAGACGGCGATATCGAGCAACTGGCCGGCGAGATAGGCCGAGCCGGAGGCGATGGCGATGCGCGGAACCGAGGTGAAGAAGGAGAGTGTCACGCCAACGACGAAGCCGGCAAAGACGACCTTGCGGGCGGCCTGCGGGCCGAACTGGCGGTTGGTCAGATCGGTGATCAGGAAGGCGATCGGATAGGAGAAGGCGCCCCAGGTCAGGATGTCGGCAAGGTTGATGCCGGCGACTTCGGCGTTCAGCGGAAACTGGACGAGGAAGTTGGAGGCGACGACGACGAGCGTCATCAGCGCGACATAGGCGATGGTATAGCGGGTCTTCAGCATTTTTTTATCCTGGGTGATGCCACCAGTTGGAGGAGTAAACCGACAAAGCAAAAGGCTTGTCCGGTATTATCCGTTCAAGCCTTTTGAAGCCGTATGAAAGAAAGGCAGAAGCTTACGCCGCAGCGGCTTCGGCGGTCTTCTTGACGATCTGACGACGCAGCAGGCGCGCGCGCATCGAGAGTTCGTTTTCGCCAGCCTTCAGCAGGAAGGCATCGAGGCCGCCACGATGCTCGACGGAGCGAAGAGCAGCAGCCGAAACGCGAAGACGATAACGCTGGTTGAGAGCGTCGGAAATCAGCGTGACCTGGCACAGGTTCGGCAGGAACCGGCGCTTGGTCTTGTTGTTGGCATGGCTGACATTGTTACCAGTCAGGACGGCCTTGCCGGTCAATTCGCACACGCGGGACATGGAACACCTATTCTTGTTTTTGTCGGGCCATCGAATTGACATTCCCGGCAAAACCAGGCGCGCAATCCAACAGGCATGATTGGAAAGTTGCGGTTCTATAGTCAGACAGGCTGCTTGCGTCAAGCCAAACCTTGGCCTTTCCCGCAATTCTGTCAAAAAGCTGCTGTTTTCTTCCCTTCACGGCAGGAGTATAGAGCGCTTAACAAGGGCTGCCAGCGCGCGCCAAGACAAGGCTTGATTCATGGCTCATTCGGGCAGACGGATTTTCATTTCGGCCATCGCCGCGCTGCTTGCCATACCGGCATCGGCGGCCGAAATCCAACATCGGACGGAATACCGGGTGACGCTCGCCGGCTTGCCGATCGCGCGCGCCGCCTTTCTGACGCAGATCGAGGACGATCACAGCTACAAGATCGCCGGCAGCATCAATTCCGCCGGCCTTGCCGATCTCGTCACGACGATTTCGGCCAAGACCAGCGTGAGCGGTGTCGTGCGCAATGACAGATTGCAGGCGCAGAAATATTCGCTCTACTACAAGAGCGGCAAGAAGGCCCGCGTCTACGAGGTCAGTTACCGCGACGGCAACATCGTTTCGGCGACGACGACTCCGGCGCCGAAGCGTCCGAAGAACTGGATCGATGTCACACCACGCGACATGCGATCGGTGCTCGATCCGATCTCCGGCCTGGTCTTCACCGGCGATACCAAGGTCTGCTCGCAGACGCTGCCGATCTTCGACGGCGAGACGCGCATGGATCTGGTGCTTTCGCCGAAGGGCGACGAGGATTTTTCGACCAACGGCTTCAAGGGCAAGGCGGTTGTCTGCGGCGTGCGCTTCGTGCCGCGCTCCGGCTACAAGAAGGGCCGCAAGGACATCGACTATCTCAGCAAGAGCAACCGCATGGAAATCTGGTTTGCCAAGTCGGACGCGGCAAATGTATACGCTCCCGTCTATGTGCGTATTCCAACCGAATATGGAATGGTGACGATCACTGCCGTCAAATACGGCAGCGACAGCTGACGGAGCTTCAGTCTCCGTGAAGGGGGACGGGTGAGGCTTCGCGCGACGTTGATCGGTTTTACGGCCATCCTGATGTGGTCGTTCCTGGCGTTGTTCACGGCCGCCTCCGGCAAGATGCCGCCGTTCCAGCTTGCGGCCATCTGCTTTGCGATCGGCAGCATCCCTGGCCTCGTGGTGCTTGTCCTCAACCCCGCGCGGCTGGCGCTGCTGAAGCAGCCGGCCAAGGTCTGGATTACGGGTATTGCAGGGCTGTTCGGTTATCATTTCCTCTATTTCACCGCGCTCCGCAACGCGCCGGCGGTGGAGGCGGGGCTGGTCGCCTATCTCTGGCCGCTGTTGATCGTCGTCGGTTCGGCGCTGCTGCCGGGCGAACGGCTGCGCTGGTATCATCTGGCGGGTGCGCTTGCCGGGCTTTGCGGCACCTTCCTGATCGTCGGCCGCAACGGCATCGATTTCGACGGCGCCTATGCCGTCGGCTACGGGGCCGCCTTTCTCTGCGCCTTCACATGGTCCGGCTATTCGCTGCTGACGCGGCGTTTCGATGCCGTCTCCACGGATGTCGTCACCGGCTTTTGCCTTGCGACATCCATCCTGTCGTTCTTCTGCCATCTCGGCCTGGAGACGACCGTCTGGCCGGCAACGGGTTTCGAATGGGTCGCCGTCGCCGGGCTCGGGCTCTTTCCGGTCGGTGCTGCCTTCTATGCATGGGATCACGGCGTCAAGAACGGCGACATCCAGATCCTCGGCGCAGCAAGTTATGCCGCGCCTCTGCTTTCGACGTTGATCCTGGTGCTGTTCGGATTTGCCGAGCCAAGCTGGCGCATTGCTCTTGCCTGCCTGCTCGTTACCGGCGGGGCGGTGCTGGCCGCCCAGGACATGTTCCGCCGCAAGGTTCCGGCGCAGTCTGCGGCAGAGTAGGCCTTAAAACAGGATCCAGATTTTACGCCCGGTTGGCCTAAAATCTGAATCCTGTTCTAAATTATATCGTTAGAGCATGATGTCGTTCGAAAACCGCTCACACGTTTCGGCATCATGCTCTAGCGCCGGGCTTCCAATCGGGTGGCGCTATCTCGAAGCTCGAAAATTCGAAGCCGGGCGAGACGGTGCAGCCGACCAGGGTGAAATCGCCGAGGGTTTCGGCCGATTGCCAGCAATTGCCGGGAACGATCGCCTGCGGCCGCTCGCCGGCGGACAGGTTCGTTCCGAGCGTCAGGGTCTCGCTTTCAGTTCCGTCTTCTGAACGATGCAGGAAGAGTGGCGCGCCGGCGTAATAATGCCAGACCTCAACCGCGTCATGGACGCGATGCCAGTGCGAGCGCTGTCCCCTGGTCAGCAGGTAATAGATCGCCGTCGAGTGGCCGCGTTCTCCGCCCGCCGTATCGCGGAACGTCTGCACATACCAGCCACCCTCGGGATGCGGCTGCATGCCGAGTTCGCGGATGATGTCCTGAGGCGACATCAGAAATTGTCCTTGCGCTTGCGGATCTCGGCAAAGACCTCCTCGTTGGTCTTGCCTTCCATGATCAGATTGCGGCGGATCGCCGGATCGGCGGCGCGCAGGAACGGGTTGGTCTCTTTTTCCAGTCCCAGCGTCGTCGGAATGGTGAATTTGCCGTCGGCACGAAGGGCCTCGACCTCGGCGGCGCGGCTCTTCAGGCGCTCGTTGTCCGGATCGACCGTCAGCGCGAAGCGGGCATTGGACAAGGTGTATTCATGGCCGAAATAGACGGCGGTCTCATCGGGCAGCACGGCGAGCTTCTGTAGGGAATGCCACATGTCGGCGGCCGGGCGTTCGAACAGCCGGCCGCAGCCGAGCGCAAACAACGTGTCGGCGGCAAAGAGCAGCTTGTCGTCGACGAAGTGATAGCAGATATGGCCGGCGGTGTGGCCGGGAGTCTCGATGACCTTGACCGTGTGATCGCCGAAAAGGAAGCTGTCGCCATCGGCCATCGTCCGGTCGAGGCCGGGAATGGCGACGGCCTCGTTGATCGGGCCGATGATCTCGCAGCCGAACTGCTCCTTCAGCGCCAGGTTGGCACTAACATGGTCGGTGTGGTGGTGGGTGGTGAAGATATGGCTGATTTTCCAGCCGCGGCGAGTCGCCGCTTCCAGGATCGGCGCCTCCTCCGGCGCATCGATCGCCGCGGTCAAGCCTGTCTCCGGATCGTGCACGAGAACGCCGAAATTGTCGGTGCGGCAGAGAAAAACGTCTAATTCCAAAGGTTTCATCGTTCAATAATCCCTTGTCTCAGGAGTCTCGCGGGAATGTAGAGGTTCCGGCCTTGAAGTCCAACCGCCCGCTGATAACATTTGTCGCAATGCACGCCGATATCGTCGACCTACGCCAGTTCTATCATTCCGAGCTCGGACGTCTTGCCGAGCAGTCGATCGCCATGGCGCTATCCTCGCTCTGGGTGCGGCTGCCGCAGGAGCGTCTGGTCGGTCTCGGCTATGCCGTGCCCTTCCTCGACCGTTTCCAGGCCGATACCGAGCGCACCTTCGCCTTCATGCCGGCCGGGCAGGGCGCGGTGAACTGGCCGATGGGCTCGCTCTCGTCGACGACGCTTGTCTTCGACGAGGAGTTGCCGCTGCCGGATTCCTCGATCGACCGGGTGCTGATGGTGCATTCGCTGGAATTCGCCGAAAGTCCGCGCGAGACGCTGAAGGAGCTCTGGCGGGTGCTGGCGCCAGGCGGACGGCTTGTTATCGTCGTGCCGAACCGGCGCGGTGTCTGGGCGCGCATGGAGCACACACCCTTCGGTTCGGGCCGGCCCTATTCGCGCGGCCAGCTGACGCATCTGCTGCGCGAGACGAATTTCACGCCGGGCGCGACGGCCGAAGCGCTGTTCTTCCCGCCTTCGAAGCTCAGGACCATTCTGCGCCTTCGCCGTGCCTTCGAGCGGATCGGCCGAACGCTGTGGCCGGCTTTCTCGGGCGTCATCATCGTCGAGGCGCAGAAGCGGCTTTATCAGGGGCTGCCGGTTGCAGCGCGGGCTTCCCGCCGCGTCTTCGTGCCGGTTCTCGCACCGCATGGCGTGCCGACCACACGCAACCGCTGACGCCGCTCTCAGCCTTCTCAGGCTGCTTGCGTCACGCCCATACCTCTCGACAACAATCGCATTCCGCTTTAATGCCACTTGGTGTTTTTCAGCCCGGATTTCCGGCAATTCCAAGGTCGACCCATGAGCGTTGAGATGAGCAAGCCCGTTCCGCGTCCCGGTATTCTCGATATCGCAGCCTATGTGCCGGGTAAGGAACATGCGCCGGGCGTTGCCCGCGTCTACAAGCTTTCGTCCAACGAAACGCCGCTCGGCGCCAGCCCGAAGGCAATCGAGGCGTTCAAGGCGGCCGCCGACACTCTGGCGCGTTATCCCGACGGGCAGGCGGTCGAGCTGCGCGAGGCGATCGCCGCCGTGCATGGTCTCAATCCGGCAAACATCCTTTGCGGCAACGGTTCGGACGAATTGCTCGGCCTGCTCTGCCATGTCTATCTCGGCGCCGGCGACGAGGGCATCATCACCGAGCACGGGTTCCTCGTCTACAAGATTCAGATCCTGGGCGCGGGTGCCGTGCCTGTCGTCGTCAGGGAAAAGGACTGTACCGTCGATGTCGATGCGATCCTTGCCGCGGTGACGGAGAAGACGAAGATCGTCTTCATCGCCAATCCCGGCAATCCCACAGGCACCTATGTTCCCGTCAGCGAGATCCGCCGCCTGCAGGCCGGGCTGCCGAAACATGTCGTCCTCGTGCTCGATGCTGCCTATGCCGAATATGTGCGCCGCAACGATTATGAAGCCGGCATCGAGGTCGTGTCCTCCAATGCCAACGTGGTGATGACCCGCACCTTCTCGAAGGCCTATGGTCTTGCGGCGCTGCGTGTCGGCTGGATGTATGCGCCCGCCGAGATCGTCGACGCGCTGAACCGCGTGCGCGGGCCGTTCAATTTGAACGCGCCGGCAATCGCCGCCGGCGCTGCGGCCATCCGCGACCAAGCCTTCGTCCAGCAGGCCGTCTCCTTCAATCAGATGTGGGTGGAGACGCTCACCCGGGCGCTCGAAGCGATCGGGCTGAAGGTGACGCCGTCGGTCGCCAATTTCGTCCTCATCCATTTCCCCGAGATCGACGGCAAGCGCGCCGCCGATGCCGACGAGTTCCTGACGAGCCGCGGCTACATCCTGCGTGCCGTGCGCGGCTATGGCTTCGCCAATGCGTTGCGCATGAGCATCGGTCCCGAAGAGGCCAACCGCGGCGTCATTGCCGCGCTCAGCGAATTTATGGGACATCAGTCATGAGCGTGCAGTTCGATCGGATCGCGCTGATCGGCATCGGCCTGATCGGCTCTTCGCTTGCCTACGATATCAGACGGCTCGGCCTTGCAAGGGAGATCGTCGTCGCCACCCGCAGCGCCGATACGCTGAAGCGTGCGGAAGAACTCGGCCTCGGCGACCGCTACACGACGTCGTCGCAGGATGCCGTCAAGGATGCCGATCTGGTGATCGTCTCGGTGCCGGTCGGCGCTTCGGAAAGCGTGGCGAAGGAGATCGCGGGAAGCCTGAAGCCTGGGGCTGTCGTCACCGATGTCGGCTCCACCAAGGCCTCGGTCATCGCACAGATGCTGCCGCATATGCCTGATAATGTGCATTTCATCCCCGGCCATCCGCTGGCAGGTACCGAAAAATCCGGCCCGGATGCCGGCTTTCCCGGCCTCTTCGAAGGCCGCTGGTGCATCTTCACGCCGGTCGCCGGTACCGACGAGGCGGCGCTGAAGCGGCTGCGCAGCTTCTGGGAAGCGCTGGGCTCGAAGGTCGATGAGATGGATGCCGAGCATCACGACAAGGTGCTCGCCATCGTTTCGCACCTGCCGCATATCATCGCCTATAATATCGTCGGCACTGCCGACGATCTGGAGACGGTGACGGAGTCCGAGGTCATCAAATATTCCGCCTCGGGCTTTCGTGATTTCACCCGCCTTGCCGCCTCTGACCCGACCATGTGGCGCGACGTCTGCCTGCACAATCGCGATGCGATCCTCGAAATGCTGGCGCGTTTCTCGGAGGATCTCGCCTATCTGCAGCGCGCCATCCGCTGGGGCGAGGGCGACAAGATTTTCGAACTCTTCACCCGCACGCGCGCCATCCGCCGCTCGATCGTCCAGGCCGGCCAGGATGTCGACGCGCCTGATTTCGGCCGCCCCCACGCGCTGGATAAGAAGTAGCCGCCGCGATGGTGGAAGTGGCAAATGCGAGCCAGGCGGATATCGTTTGGCTGGTTCGTGAAGATGCCAGTTCCGGTGAAGCATGGGTATCGCGCTGCGTGACGCTCGGAGAATACCTCGTTGCCAAGGAGGGCAGCGAGATCGTCGGCTTTCTGCGCTTCTCCCGCTTCTGGGGCAGGGTTCCCTATATGGAAATGATCCGCGTCCTGCCCGGACATCGCCGGTCGGGCGTCGGCACCGCGCTGTTTCTCGCCTGGGAAGAGGCGATGCGCGGTGAGGGCGCCCGTCTGCTGATGACGTCGAGCGAATGCGATGAAAGCAGGCCCCAGGACTGGCATCGCCGCAACGGATTTACTGAAACCGGTGCGATCGAGCTGCCAGGCCTGCAATCGGTGCCGGAGGTCTTCTTCATCAAGCCGATAGCCTGAAAGGCGAGATAGGTCAGATCGGCGGAATCCGGCCGAGCGGGATGAAGCCGCTGACGGTGGCGTTGCCACGATCGACGACGAGATCGACCGAGACCTTGTCGCTGCCGGCGGCAAGCGCCTTCAAGAGCTTCGTCGCCGTGTTGACGGTCGAGGCGAGGTCGGGAAAGGCCTGCTTCAGGCTGTCGCTCCAGGGACCGAGCTGTTCGATCTCCAGCTTGAATTTTCCCGAAAGGAAGCCCTGCTCGTCGAAGGAGAAGGGGCCGGTGAGCGTCATCACCTTGCCGTCGCCGATGTCGGCGACGATGCGGCGCAGTTCACCGGTGGCGCCATTGAGGCCATTCGGGTCGCTGCCGTCGATCAGGCCGGCCTTGCCGGCGACGGTCAGGTCAATGCTGGCCGACAGTTTCGGGAAGATCTGCGGCCAATCCTTGATCGCCGTGTTCGCATCCTGCACGGAGATCGCGCCGTCGAGATCGGCGCCGTTCTGACGCAGATGGATTTCGGTGCGGGCCGCATCAAAGCTGATGGTCTGGCCGGTGAAAGAGGAGACTGCTATCGCTTTCAGACCCTCGATGACGGTCGAGCTGCGGTCGATGCCCCTGAGCCTGGTCGCAAGGCTCGATTGCAGGTTCGTCCATTGGGCCGAGATCGAAAGGCCGTTGCCGGTGCGGATCTCGGCCGGCGAATCGAGCTCCCAGACGATATTGCCGGGCGCATAGACCTGGGCTGCCGAGCGCAGCGCGCCGAAGGTGGCGGAGACGCCGTTGACGTTGTCGTCGACGTTGATCCTGGAGCAGAACAGGCCGATGCGGAAGGGATAACCGCGAAATTCGATATCGGAACATTCGCCGCTGACGCCAGCCTCTCCGCGCGGCGCGATCGCCTTCAACACCGTGGTCTTCAGCGCCGACGCCGCATAGAACCAGCCGCCGGTATAAAGCGCGATCGCCAGGAGGACGCCTCCACCCAGCAACCAGAATTTCTTGCCGCTGCCGGATTGGCTGCTGCCGGATCGGCTTGACGCTGCCATGATGTTCTCCAATGGTGAATCGCGAATGTGATTCCCGGTCTTGGCGTGCGATATGGACGAATTTTGGGTATTTGGCTACGGTTCACTGATGTGGAATCCGGGCTTCGAGTTCATGGAGCGGGCAGAGGCTCTGGTCTACGGCTACAGGCGTTCACTCTGTGTCCGTTCCTTTGTCCATCGCGGCACACGCGACAATCCTGGCCTGGTTCTCGGCCTCGACAGGGGTGGCGCCTGCCGCGGCATGGCTTTCCGCATTTCCGCGGAAAAATGGGATGAGGTGATCGATTATCTCCGCGCCCGCGAGCTGGTCACCAATGTCTACCTGGAGCGCCGGGTGCGGCTGCAGCTTGCCGGCCGGCGCCGGGTGGAAGCGGTCGCCTACATCATCGACCGCGACCATGAGCAATATGCCGGCGCCCTCGATGCGCTTGCCGCGGCACGGGTGGTGAACGAAGCAAAAGGCCAGTCCGGTCCGAATGATGCCTATGTCTTCAACACGCTGACGCATCTGAAGCAGATGGGCATTCGCGACCATTGGCTAGAGCAGGTCGTCCACGAGGTGGAACGGCTGCGCGCCGCCTGATCTTAATCTAGGCTGTCGCGGCGTTCAGTTTGCGCAGCTCCGCCAGCCTTTCGATCGCCGTCGGCGGCAGCGGCAGATGCGGATTTCGTTCGACGGTTTCGAGCAGAAGCTCATCGCTTGCCCGCTCCGATACCTCGATCAGCTGGGCGAAAAAGGCGTCCGGATCCATTCCCGGCATGATCGGCGGCAGGATCCTCACCTTGAAATGGCCGGGATAACGACGAATGCTGCGCCGCGGCCAGAAGAGACCGGGATGCATGGCGACCGGAACGACCGGGATGCCGAGATCGCGGTACATGCGGGCGATGCCGTATTTGTAGACCGGTTCGGCGCCTGGCGGGCGGCGAGTGCCCTCGGGATAGATGATCAGCTGCCGGCCGGTGGAAAGCTCGTCCTTGGTGCGTTTCAGCACTTCCACCATCACCTTGCCGCGGGCGCCGCGATCGACCGGGATCATGCGCTGTTTCTTCGCATACCAGCCGAAGAGCGGAATCCACATCAGTTCGCGCTTCAGGATATAGACCGGGTCCTTGAGCCAGGGCAGCAGCGCGTAGGTATCCCAGAAGGACTGGTGCTTCGGCGCCAGGATGTAACTGTCACCCGGCAGGTTCTCCAGCCCCTCGATCTCGAAGGTCGTGCCGACGATCACCCGCATCAGCCAGTGGTTGGAGCGGGCCCAGTTCTTCGGGATCGCATAGGCGATCTTGCGCGGCACCACGAAATAATATGGCGAGAGCACGATCATCCGGATGATGAGGTTGGCGTAGAAGATCGTATTGAAGAGAACGGAACGCAGGGCGATCATGAAACTTTCCCGAGGCATGCTCACGCGACCGGCCTACACGATATTGTCCGTCATAAAAAGCGTTTGATGACGCCCTCATGCAAAAGGCTCGTGCATGTCGCCCAAAACTGCGCAGCGGCTTTGGGACAACGACTTGCATAAAACAAGGCTTAAAGCGCGTCGCGCGAATTCGACTCGACGCGCGGCGCGTCTCTATTGCTGGCCGGACGCATTTGCCGAGCGCAGCCCGGTGTGACGGCCGAAGCCGGTGATGTTGCGGGCGCCGGTCAGCAGCACTTTCACATATTCGGCAAGCATGACGCGCATCGCATTCGGGTCGGTAAACCAGTTGCGGCTCTTCAAATCCGAATTGACCACGGGATAAGCGATGAAGTCGATGTCGGGATCGACATAGGAGAGCTCGGCGAGGCTTCGCGGCATGTGGTAGTTGTTGGTGACGATCAGAACGCTCCGGTATCCCTTGGCATGGATCCAGTTCGAAGCTTCCTCGGCATTGCCGATCGTGTCGATCGCATCATAGCCGATATCGACGCAGCAGGAGAAGAGATCGGCGGAGCCCTGGGTCATCCTGCGGATTTGCGCCGGTGTCGTGGTCGGGTGAACGCCGGAAATGAGCAAGCGCTTGCCGGCACCCTTCTGCAGCAGTTCCACGGCCTGGTCGATACGCTGGTAGCCACCGGTCAGGACGACGATCGCATCCGCCTTCGGCTCGGCCGGCGGCTTCAGCGTCGTCACGGAATCGGCAAAACGCAGGAAACCGCCGAACACCAGGGCCATTGCCAGCACGCAGGCAAAGCCGCCCCAGCGCAGCAGGCGGCGGATCGGCCCGCGCCGCGGCGGCACACCCGCCGGGCGGTCAAGCTCCGGGTCCTGCTGAGTCGGGTTGGGTGTCGTATGTCCCATGGTCATGAATCGTGATTATACGCTGATTGCGGCGCAGAACAGACGCTTTCGTGGTAAAACGGCATGGTCACGATCAACTTGCGATGCCGTCGGTGCGTGTCGGGTCCGAGCGCAGTGTATCGATTTCGTAGATCGTCCGCATGACGGTCAGGCGAGCGGTGAAGGTGGTCAGGAGCGCGATGACGATCATCGTCGCGAAGATGCCGGCATAACCAAGCACACCGACCGAGAAGGTGCCGAAGAGCGCGGTCGCCTGGTCGGTTTCGGGGGTGGCGAGGGTGCGGCTCTGCCAGAAACCGGCGCTGGCAAAGAACAGCGCGGCAAGCGCGCTGCCGATTGCCGAGCCCTTGAGGCTGATCTTCAGGAAATGCTTCTGGAATTCAGTGGCGACGAAGGAGCTTTCGGCGCCGACGAAATGCAGCACTTCGACGACGTGACGGTTACCCGACAGCGCGCCACGCGTGGCGAAGACGACGGTGAGCACCATCGCCGTGAAGACCAGGAGCAGGATACCGGTGCCGATCATGACAGTCGTGTGGGCCATGGACACCAGCCGGTCGACCCAGGTGCGGTGGTCGTCGAGGGTGGCCTGCGGGATACTGTCCTTCAGCAGCGACCGCATCGAATCGAAATCCGGTGGATTGCTCTCGTCGATGGTGATGATGACGAGGCGGGGGACGGGCAGATCCTTGAGATCGAGGCCGGGGCCGAGCCAGGGCTCGAGCAGGCGGGCGGTCGCCGCCTCGTCGACGATCTGGCCGCTCTTGGTGCCGACGAAAGTCAGCGCCAGGTCGCGCGCCTGGGTCAGCGCCTTTTCCATGTCGAGATTGTCGTCCGGCTTGATCTGGATGGTGATCTCGCGGGAGATCTGGCTCTCCCAGCTTGCCGCCGTCGAGCGCACCATGCTGACGCCGCCGAGCGTCAGGCAGGCGAGAAAGGCCATGATCGATATCACCACCATCAACGCGCTGCCCTGGATGTTGGATGGCGGCAGGATCGGCGCGGTCGGGCGCACGCGCATTTCCGGTCGCTTCTGCTCCGCCTTACCAGGCGCCTTGTCTCGGTTTCCGGATGGGGGCTCAGTCATAGATATCGAGATGCCCCCCCGAGAGGATCATGCGGCGGGCCTCCACCTGCTCCATCAGCGCCAGGTCATGGGTGGCTATCACGACCGCGGTGCCGAGGCGGTTCAGCTCGAGGAAAAGATTGAGCAGGCGCTTGGCCATGGGCGGGTCGACATTGCCGGTGGGTTCGTCGGCAAGCAGCACCTCCGGCCGGTCCATCAGCGCCCGGGCGATGGCGGCGCGCTGCTTCTCGCCGCCGGAGAGCACGGGCGGCAGCACGTTGATGCGTTCGCCAAGACCGACCCATTTCAACAGTTCCAGGACGTCGGTCTTGTAGGAGCTCTCATCCTTGCCGCGCACCCGTAAGGGCAAAGCGACATTCTCATACGTGGTGAGATGATCGAGGAGGCGGAAATCCTGGAAGACGATGCCGACGCGACGGCGCAACAACGGCAGCTCGGGCCGGGGGATTTCGGAAATGTCGCGCCCGAACATGCGGATCAGGCCGCGTGTCGGCTGCAGCGACATGAAGAGCAGCCGCAGCAGCGAGGTCTTGCCGGCGCCCGATGGCCCCGTCAGAAACTGGAAGGATTTCTTCGGAATGTCGAAGGTCAGGTCCCGGAGGATTTCCGGGCCCATGCCATAGCGCAAACCGACATTCTCGAAGTGGATCAACGGGCAGCTCAGTCTGTTGTGGGTTTCACCGCGTGACTTGTTAACCAACACCGTTAACAGCCGGTAAATTTTGCCGGAAAGACGCCCGTTTGATGGCAATCGTTGCGAAGCATTAACCATTAAAATTTACGACTGAGCGGGATTCGTTTCAATGCCAAGATTTCCCCTGGCATCGAAACCATGTGGACATCTGCGAGGCAGCCACCATGGAAGCATCCTCCTTCAGCCGCCGGACACCGAGCCAGGCCTATGATTTCCTGCCGCCCGAACCCGCCAGCCGCCAGTACCGCTCGGCGCGTGCTGCCGATATCTCCGACGCCGAATTCGTCACCCTCGGCAAAGTGCGGCCTCGGGAATACACTGCCAGGACCCATAACGACAACCGCAAACGCATGGCTGCGGCACAGGCCGCACAGCCGCCGCTCCTGCCGGCGATGGCCGCTTCCATTCTGCAGACAGTGGAATCCTGGCTGCAGCGCGCGTCGATGCGCAGCTTCGCAGCACTGGTGCTGGGGCTCATCGTGCTCGTCTTCGGGCTCGCGGGCGGTTTTTCCGGCCTTTCCGGCGAGCGAGCCTATTCCGGCGTGCCGCTGCATTTCAGCCATGTCACGGTGACGCCGCGTGATGCGAACGGCATGCGGGTGCTCGTCATCAACGGCATCATCGAAAACGACAGCGGCACGACGCAGACGGTGCAGCCGATCCGTGCCGACCTCGTGACCGACGAGCGGCTGACCGCAAGCGTTGTCATCAACCCGCCGGCCGATGTCATCTATAGCGGCCAAAGCCGGGGCTTCTCGGCTCGCGTCCAGCATGCCGGCGGAAAAATGCCGGAGGTCCGGCTGTCCTTCCTGCCATAGAGCGCGCCGGGCATGGAATGGCCGGTTTTCTTGCCACAGGTCGCGCCAATCCCGTTAATTTCATGGCTGGCGAGGCTGTTTCAGGCTCGCATATGTGCTAACGGCTTACCCTTCTTTTCATGGAGCAAGCCTTATGCCTGTCGTGCGCGGAAAAAACATCGAGCCGCTTTTCACCGCCGAGCAGATCGCCGAGCGCAATCATTCGATGGCGCGCGAGATCGCCGACGGCCCGACCAAGGACCTGCTGGTCATCGCCGTGCTCAAGGGGTCCTTCATCTTTGCCGCCGACCTGATCCGCGCCCTGCATGACACCGGGCTTGCCCCGGAGGTCGAGTTCATCACGCTGTCGAGCTACGGCATCGGTACGGTTTCGCAGGGCGTGCGCATCGTCAAGGATATCGACAGCGACGTGCATGGCCGCGATGTCCTGCTGATCGACGATATCCTCGAATCCGGCCGGACGTTGCTCTTTGCCAAGGAATTGCTCTTCGAGCGCGGGGCGCGCAACGTCACCATCGCCGTGCTGCTCGACAAGCGCGTGAAGCGCAAGGAAAAGCTGGAGGCCGATTATGTCGGCTTCGAATGCCCTGACTATTTTGTCGTCGGCTATGGCATGGATGTCGCCTATGCCTTTCGCGAACTGCCCTTCGTCGGCGTGGTCACCGGGGACGCCTGAGCGACTGCAAAATGTTGCGGCGCTTTTGTGCGCCCGCAGTGCTATCTTACTGTTCGAGACGGGTTGTTAACCATCTCGTCCATCGCTTCGTCATCTTTACCGATCGAAAAGGAAAGTCTGGTGATTTCCGTCGCGGGGCTGACACGGAGCGATGCACATATGGCAAGAATTCTGATCACGGAAGACGAGGATTCCCTGCGGTCTTTTGTAGCCCGGGCCCTGCGGCTTGATGGCCACGAGACCGATGAGGCGGCCGACGGGGCCGAGGGCCTGGAAAAGCTCAAGGATGGGGTCTACGATCTGCTGCTTTCAGATATCCGCATGCCTGTGATGGACGGTATTGAACTCGCCCATCAGGCGAAAGACGCTTTTCCCAGCCTGAAGATCCTGCTGATGACCGGTTATGCCGAACAGCGCGAACGGGCCGACGATCTTGCCGAAAAGATCATCGATGTCGTCGCCAAACCGTTCGCGCTTCCCGATATCCGCAAGGCGGTCGCCCGGGCGCTCGTCGCGTAGAGGACGATGCTGGAAGGCGTGAGCGGTTTTCGAACGGTATCCCGCTCTATTTGTTGATAGATCCGGATTCAGATTTTAGGCCGTCCGGCCTAAAATCATCCTATCCAAGATCCGGTGGCCTGAGGCCTGAGGCCTACTGGATATCCAGCAATCGTTCGAGATACCGCCGCTCCATTTCCTGCGGCGGATTGTTGCCGAGCTTTTCGCGGATCGCGTCGAGGATTTCTCGCGCCCGCTGAACGTCGATTTCGTCGGGCACCTTCACGCTGTTATCGCCGAAATCCGGTCCCTGGGTCCGCCGCGGCCGGCCGAGCGGGTCGCGGCCATTCTGGTCGCCCTGGCCCACCTGGCCGTTCGGACCTTGACCCTGCTGGCCCTGCTGCGCCTGCATCATCTGGTTCATCATGTCGCGGGCGCCCTGGCGAAGCGCTTCCAGCGCGCGGCCCTGGCCCTCGATGGCGGGCTGGCCGCGGCCCTGGCCGAGTTCACGGCCGGCACCTTCCATTTCGCGCTGCGCCTGGCCGAAGCCGGGGCCGGGCTTCATGCCCATCTCGCCGAGTTTTTTCTGCAATTCGCCGAGCTGCCTGCCCAGTGCATCCTGGTGGGCGCGCAGCTGCTTCAGCGCCTCGCGTAGCTGTTCGGCCGTCATCTGGTCGGAGGGCTGCTGGCCTTCCTTACCTTGCTGGCCCTGCTGCTGATCCTGCGGCTCGCCGTTCTCTCCGGGGTTCATCTCGTCGAGCAGCGGATCGCTCTCGCCCATGTCAGGCTCGCCGCGCTGCATGCGGTCCCTGAGCTGCTGGTCGAGCCGGAAGGTCTGTTCCATCAGCTTCTGCTGGTCGCGCAGGATCTCGCCGAGCTTGTCGATCTGCTTGCGGGCTTCGCTGTTTTCCTGGCTCTGCTGGCCGCGCTGCGGCCGGCCCGCCTGCAGGTTGTTCATCATCCGCTGCAATTCCGACAGCATCTGCTGGGCCGCGTCACGATTGCCGGAGCGGGCGAGATTCTCGATCTGATCCATCATCCGTTCCAGATCCTGCTGGCGCAGGATGTTCTGCGCATTCTGGTTCGGCTGCATCGGCGCGTTCTGCATGCGTTGGGCGAGCTCACTCATATAGTCCTGCATCGCCTTGCGCAGCTCGTCCATCAGCTTCTTGATCTCGGCATCCGGGGCGTTGCGGTCCAACGCGTCGGCGAGGTTCTGCTGGGCTTCGCGCAGCTTGCGCTCGGCAAGCGAAAGATCGCCGTCCTCCATGCCCAGCGCAATCTCCCAGAGATATTGGGCGGTATCCTTCAGCGCATCCTCGCCCTTTGCGAGCTTCATGCGCGTCAAGGCGGATTCGAGCAGCAGGTAGTTGGTAAGCTTGGGGATGGTCTCCTCGGGACGGATGGTCAGCGCCTCGTTCAGCGCGATCGCCTGCGGCATCTTGCGGGTGTCGAGGGCGAAAACCTGCCGTTCTTCGGCGACGGCGGCGGCGAGCGGCTCGTTAAAGCGCCGCGACGGCATTATCATCTCATGCGGCGGGCTGCGGCCGGTCTGGCCGGCGGCATCCTTGGCGACGAGCGTGATGCGCACGCGTTTGCCGGCAAGCGGATGTTCGCTCAGGTTCCGGCTGGTCACGCCCTTGGCGTCGCGGGCGTTGCGGCGGGGGATATCCAGCTGGTATTCCGGCAGCGGATAGAGCGGCGTCGCCGTCGGATCGGTGTTGACGGGAACGATTTCCGCATGCGCTTCCTGGACGCCGTAATCGTCCTTGACGGTGAAACCGATTTCAAGCGCGCCATTGACGCTGGGCTTCGGCAAGCCGTCGAAGGCGATTTCCGGGGCCTTGTCGGGAAGCACGTCGAAGCTCCAGCGGCGGCCGTTGACTTCGAGTGCGCCATTCTCCTCGAGCTTCATCACATGTGTCTGCGCGACGAGTGCCTGGCTGGCTGGGGCCTGGCTGGCGGGTGCGGCATTCGGCAGCTCGCCGCCTGCTGCCGCCGCTTGCTGCGGCTTGCTATCCGCCTGCACTGATATATCCCGCGCCTCGCCGTTCGCCTTGCGGAACACCACTTTTTCGGCCGTCTTTCCGCCGCTGACGCGGACGGTGAGGCCTGAAAACTGCGGAATGCCGATCGGCGCCTGCTCGCTGCCATCGGCCGTCAGATAGATCGGCGCACGGCCGGTATAAGACGGCGGCGTCACCCACGCATCGATGCGCACCGCCGGATCGCTGACCACCTGCTCGGGTGCCGCCTGCAATGCGTCGCTGATCGAACCGCCGTTGATCGACAGCGAATAACCGAAGGCAGTGACCAGCAGCAGCGCCGGGATGGCGCGCAGCGCGAAACGGTCATGCGCGGCGATATCAGGTCGCGGCAGGCCGGCATCGAGCGCTGCGATCTTTTCGGCCATGCGCGTCTGGTGCTCGCGCCAGAGCGCCCGAGCGAAGGGCGTATCGAAGGCGGGCTCGTCTTCCTGGACGGTGACCGGCTGGTGCGGCAGGCCGTTGCGTTCCTCCAGCAGGCGATCGGCTTCGGCGACCTTCGGCCAGCGCAGGGTGCGGAAGGGGACGAGCGAGGCGAGAAAGGCGGCGGCAAAGGCGATCAGCAGCAGGATGCGCAGCCAGTCCGGCACGCTGCGGAAGACGCCGAACCAGGAGGCGCAGAGATAAAAGGCAACGACCGCCAGGACCGGCATCAAAGGCGGCAGTAACTGCTCGAAAAACAGCACCACGCGCGCCAGCAGACGTTTGGTCGTCACCAGCCGGGCAAGCGAAGGACGGAGCGCAAACGCACCTTTCTTCTGCCTTGAGGGGCTTGTCATCGGTCCGGTCTCCGCGATCTGGCGTTCTGAAACAGAGGGCGCTTCCGGCGATTGCGGGGCAATACGCTCATGAACGAAAGGATAACACTCTTTGTGGCGAAGGCGAGGGCGAGCGGCCGGTAATACTGGCTTTTCACGTTTATTCGCCAAAAAGTGATGGCTGCTTAAAGCGCGTCGCGATCTTTCAGATCGCTCCTGGCGCTTTAAATCTTTGTTTTATATCGTGATAGCAAACCGCTGCGCACTTTTGCGCGACATGCTTTAGAGCGCCGTGCGTCCTTTCGGACGCACAAAGGACGCTCTAGCTTTTTGAATCTACGCTTCGTGCTTTCCGAAAATCGATTCCGATTTTCGGGCCGATGCGTTAGTCAAGCCAGGCCGGGACGGAGTCGAGGCCGATCAGTTCGGCGTAGGTTCGGCGCGGGCGAATCGTATGAAAATCGCTGCCCTTGACCAGAACTTCGGGCACGAGCAGGCGGCTGTTATAGGTGCCGGCCTGGACTGCGCCATAGGCGCCGGCAGTGCTGACGGCCATCAGGTCGCCGGGCTTCGGCATCGCCATTTCGCGGTCGAGCGCCAGATAGTCGCCGGTCTCGCAGACCGGACCGACGACGTCGGCGCGAATGCGCGGAGCGTTGGCCGCCGAAATCGTCACCGGGCGGATCTCGTGATAGGCTTCGTAGAGCGTCGGGCGGATGAGATCGTTCATGGCGCCGTCGACGATGACGAAGGTCTTCTCGCCGCCATCCTTCACATAGAGGACTTCGGTCACCAGGATACCGGCATTGCCGACGATCAGCCGGCCGGGTTCGGTGATGATCTTGCAGTCCAGGCCGCGCAGCTGGTTCTTGACGATTGCCGCATAGGCATCCGGCAGCGGCGGCGGATTGTTGTCGTCCTTATAGGGGATGCCGAGACCGCCGCCGATATCGACGTGGTGGATCGTGTGGCCGTCGGCGCGCAGCGTCGCGACAAGGTCGTGCAGCAGCTTGAAGGCGTCGTCGAAGGGCTGGAGCTCGGTGATCTGGCTGCCGATATGCATGTCGATGCCGGTGACCTCGATGCCCGGCAGCCTGGCGGCATGGGCATAGATGGCGCGGGCGCGCTCCCAGGAGATGCCGAACTTGTTTTCCTTCTTGCCGGTCGAGATCTTGGAATGCGTCTTCGCATCGACATCCGGGTTGATGCGGAAGGAAACCGGCGCTTTCTTGCCTGCGCTGACGGCGCGCTGGTTGAGGATTTCGAGCTCAGGCTCGGATTCGACGTTGAAGCAGTAGATGCCGGCCTCAAGCGCGAAATCCATCTCGGACGGAGTCTTGCCGACCCCTGAGAACATGATGCGGTTTGCCGGAATGTCGGCGGCAAGCGCGCGGCGCAGCTCGCCCTCGGAGACGACGTCGATGCCGGCGCCGAGACGGCCCAGCGTCTTCAGCACCGCCTGGTTCGAATTCGCCTTCATCGCATAGCAGACCATGGAGTCCATGTCGGCGAAGGCTTCCGAAAAGACGCGGTAATGGCGCTCGAGCGTCGCGGTGGAATAGATGTAAAACGGCGTGCCGACCGCCTTGGCGATCTCGGGAACGGAGACATTCTCGGCATGAAGGACGCCGTCACGGTATTCGAAATGGTTCACGAGCTTATGCCTTAAAGAAGGGGGTCGAGAAGGAAGGGCTTATCAACAGTTCCCGGCTTTTTCGTCGGCTTGGAAACGTCGCCTTCCTTGGTTGCCGCAGCGCTCGGCGGATCGAGGTCGCCCTTGCGCCCGCATCCGGCAACGGCAAGGCCGATGACGGCGAGAACCACCGTCAGGCGGACGAGGTGCGGCAAGCTCTTCTGCATGGATATCCTCTTCTGCGGCATGTGCTGGCGTCATTCATCTCGAATGATGGACATCTTCATAGCGAAGTTTATCCGCCTTGTGCACCCTGATTGTTGGAGGTCTTTCCGCGCCTGAAGGAGGGGCGTGGCGGCTTTTCGGCCCGCCCTTTGCTCTTCAGTTGCGGGCGCGCCAGAAGGCGATCTGCCTGCGCACTTCAGACGGCGCAGTGCCGCCGAAGCTCTTGCGGCTGGCGACCGAGGCCTCGACGGTCAGCACGTCATAGACCTTGTCGGTGATCGCGGAATGGATCGCCTGCAGATCGGCGAGCGGCAGTTCGGCAAGATCGCAGCCCTTGCTTTCGGCAAGCGCCACGGCGCGGCCGGTGACATGATGGGCGTCGCGGAAGGGCAGGCCCGCTTCTCGCACCAGCCAGTCGGCAAGATCGGTCGCCGTCGAATAGCCGGAGCCGGCCGCCGCCTTCATGCGCGCAGTGTTGACGGTCAGGTCGCGCACCATGCCGGTCATGGCGGCGATTGCCAGTTCCAGGCTCTCGGCTGCGTCGAAGACCTGTTCCTTGTCTTCCTGCATGTCCTTGGAATAGGCGAGCGGCAGGCCCTTCATGATCGTCAGCAGCGCCACCAGCGAGCCGTTGATGCGGCCGGTCTTGGCGCGCACCAGTTCGGCTGCATCGGGGTTCTTTTTCTGCGGCATGATCGACGAGCCGGTCGAAAACGCGTCGGAGAGACGGACAAAACCGAATTGCGGGGTCGACCAGATGACGATCTCCTCCGCCAGACGCGACAGGTGCATGCCTGTTATCGCTGCGATCGACAGGAATTCGATGGCGAAATCGCGGTCGGAGACCGTATCGATGGAGTTGCGGGTCGGCTCGCGGAAACCGAGTGCCCGGGCCGTCATGTGGCGGTCGATCGGATAGCCGGTGCCGGCAAGGGCGGCAGCACCGATCGGGCTTTCGTCCAGATGCTCGATGGCGTGGCGCACGCGGGAGCGATCGCGGCCGAACATTTCGACATAGGCCATGCAGTGATGGCCGAAGGTAACGGGCTGGGCGGTCTGCAAGTGGGTGAAGCCGGGCATGACGCTTTCGGCATGCTCTTCGGCGCGGTCGAGGAAGGCGGCAATCAGACCGGTCAACATCTTCTCGGTCTTCTCAAGCTCTTCCTTCACCCAGAGACGGAAGTCGAGCGCCACCTGATCGTTGCGCGAGCGGGCGGTGTGCAGCCGGCCGGCCGCCGGTCCGATCAGCGTCGCCAGGCGTGCCTCGACATTCATATGGATGTCTTCGAGCTGGCGCGAGAATTCGAAATTGCCGCTTTCGATTTCTGACAGGATCGTGTTTAGCCCGTGAACGATCTTGTCCTTATCGTCTGATGAAATAATCCCCTGATGGGCGAGCATCGTCGCGTGGGCGATCGAACCGCGGATATCCTGCGCGAATAGCTTCTTGTCGAAACCGATCGAGGCATTTATCTCCTCCATGATCGCGTCCGGGCCGGAGGCGAAGCGACCGCCCCACATCTGGTTGGAGGATTTGGTGTCCGTGGTGTCGTCGGCCATGAGGTGTCCGCCTTGAGGATGCATGTCCAGGAGAATGAAATGACGACAAGAAAACCCCTCGGGCTGCCATCCCTGAAATGGATCGCGATGGCCGCCGTTGCGGGTGTCGTTGCCGGTGCGGCAGCGGTATACGTGAAGGAGACGGGGATTGGCAATGGCGGTGGTGAAACCGCTTCTGCGGAATGCAAGTCTGCCAGGGACCGCGCAGCCAGCCTCACACCGCTGATGAAGGGGCAGGTGGCCGCCATGGTTGCCGCCACCGAGCCGCGCAAGCTGACGGCGGTTTCCTTCAACGGGCCGGATGGTAAGCCGCTGACGCTCGATCATTTCGCCGGCAAGACCGTGCTTCTCAATCTCTGGGCCACCTGGTGCGTGCCCTGCCGCGAGGAAATGCCGGCGCTGAACGCACTCGAAAAGGAGATGGGCAGCGACAAATTCCAAGTCGTGCCGGTCAATATCGACACCGGCGACGATGAGAAGCCGAAGACCTTCCTGACTGAAACCGGCGTCGATGCGCTGCAGCTCTACCGCGACAATACGATCGGCGTCTTCAACAGCCTGAAGAAGGAAGGGCTTGCCTTCGGCCTTCCGGTGACGCTGCTGCTCAACGACAAGGGCTGCCTGATCTCCGCCATGAACGGCCCGGCCGCGTGGGATAGCGAAGACGCGAAGGCGCTAATCAAGGGTGCGATCGGGTCGTAACGACGTTGATCAGGAGTCCCCATCTCCTCTCATGAGAAAGACGCCGGCGATTCCGATAAGGACGCAGCATTGCAGCAGGAACATGGGTGTTTCGGTCGACATGGCGTTTCCTCCCGTTCCCGGCAAGGAAAGCATTTAGCGGGCGCTCGGTCTATTCGCCCTTTCTGGTGATGGCCGCTTAACGCGTCGGGACCGGCACTTCGCCACGATAGTCATAGAAGCCGCGGCCGGATTTGCGTCCGAGCCAGCCGGCCTCGACATATTTCACCAGCAACGGGCAGGGACGATATTTCGAGTCCGCCAGACCGTCATGCAGCACCTGCATGATCGACAGGCAGGTGTCGAGACCGATGAAATCGGCAAGCTGCAGCGGCCCCATCGGATGGTTGGCGCCGAGCTTCATCGCCGTATCGATGGCGTCGACCGTACCGACGCCTTCATAGAGCGTGTAGATGGCCTCGTTGATCATCGGCAGCAGGATGCGGTTGACGATGAAGGCCGGAAAATCCTCGGCAACGGTGATGGTCTTTTCCAGCGTGCCGACGAATTCCTTGGCGGCGGAGAAGGTCTTTTCATCGGTTGCGATGCCGCGCACCAGTTCGACCAGCTTCATCACCGGCACCGGGTTCATGAAATGTATGCCCATGAAGCGTTCGGGGCGGTCGGTGGCGGCAGCAAGCCGGGTGATGGAAAGGGAAGAGGTGTTGGTGGCAAGCAGCGCTTCCGGCTTCAGGACCGGACAGACCTGCGCATAGATCTTGCGCTTGACGGTTTCATCCTCGGTGGCGGCTTCGATGACGAGATCGGACGGGGCGAGATCATTGACGTCGGACGAGCCGGATATCAACGACAAGGTCGACTTGCGTTCCTCTTCGGTCATCTTGCCGTTGGTCACCAGGCGGGCGAGGTTGCCGTTAATGGTGGCGAGGCCGGATTCGATGCGGTCCTGGGAGAGGTCGTAGATGTGAACCCTGTAACCTGCGGCGGCCGAAACATGCGCGATGCCACAGCCCATCTGGCCGGCACCGATGATACCAATATTCTTCAACACCGCATTCATCTCCAAACCCCCGCACGGCATCCGCCCCCGCGCTGCCGCATTTTTCTAGCAATACTGCCGGACGAAGGATCGCCCGGCAGCAGTAGTAGACCGATAAAAGATAATTTTCCAGTCATTCGCACGTGCGAAAGAAAAGCATTTGACGCGCTCAGAGCGCCTTTTGCAATTCCGGCAGGACGTCGAAGAGATCGGCGACCAGTCCGTAGTCGGCGACCTGGAAGATCGGCGCCTCCTCGTCCTTGTTGATGGCGACGATCACCTTACTATCCTTCATCCCGGCCAGATGCTGGATGGCGCCTGATATGCCGCAGGCGATATAGAGCTGCGGCGCCACCACCTTGCCGGTCTGGCCGACCTGCCAGTCGTTCGGCGCATAACCGGCATCGACGGCCGCGCGGCTTGCCCCGACGGCAGCCCCGAGCTTGTCGGCGAGCGGCAGGATGACCTCCCGGAATTTTTCCGCCGAACCCAGCGCCCGGCCGCCTGAGATGATGATCTTCGCCGAGGTCAGTTCCGGACGGTCGGAGGCCGACAGCGCATCGGCGACGAAGCGCGACAGAGCGGGATCGGAAACCGCTGCAACCGTCTCGATCGGCGCGGAGCCGCCTTCGGCTGCAGAGGCGAAGGAGGCGGTGCGCACGGTGATCACCTTCTTGGCATCGGTTGCCTGCACCGTCTGGATGGCATTGCCGGCATAGATCGGCCGTTTGAAGGTATCGGCAGAGATCACCTCGATGATCTCGGAGACCTGGGCGACATCGAGCAGGGCAGCGACGCGCGGCAGCACATTCTTGCCGACCGACGTCGCAGCCGAGAGGATCGTGTCATAGCTGCCGGCCAGCGAGACGATCAGGTCGGCCAGCGGTTCGGCCAGATTGTTGGCCAGCGCATCGCTTTCGGCCAGCAGCACCTTGGAGACGCCGGCAAGCTTGGCAGCCGCATCGGCAGCAGCCTTTGCGCCCTTGCCGGCGACCAGCACATGCACGTCGCCGCCGATCTTGGACGCTGCCGTCAGCGCCTTGGCGGTCTGGTCGGAAAGGCTTGCATTGTCGTGGTCGGCCAGAAGAAGAATGGTCATGATGAGGGCTCCCTGGTTCTGGCTTAAAGCACGCCGGCTTCGTTCTTGAGCTTGTCGACCAGCTCGGCGACCGACTTGACCTTGACGCCGGCCTTGCGGCCGGATGGCTCCTCGGTCTTCAACACCTTGAGGCGCGGTGTGGTGGAGACGCCGAAATCGGCAGGAGACTTCTTGTCGAGCGGCTTCTTCTTCGCCTTCATGATATTCGGCAGCGAGGCATAACGCGGTTCGTTCAGACGCAGGTCCGAGGTGACCACTGCCGGCAGCGTGATCTCGATCGTCTGCAGGCCGCCATCGACCTCGCGGGTGACGGTCGCCTTGCCATCGCCGATCTCGATCTTCGAAGCGAAGGTCGCCTGGGCAAACCCAAGCAGTGCCGCCAGCATCTGGCCGGTCTGGTTGCTGTCGTCGTCGATCGCCTGCTTGCCGACGATAACAAGGCCGGGCTGTTCGGCATCGGCGACAGCCTTGAGGATCTTGGCAACCGCCAGCGGCTCGACCGCATCGTCGGTCTCGACCAGGATCGCCCGGTCGGCGCCCATGGCGAGGGCCGTCCTCAGCGTCTCCTCGGCCTTGGCAGGACCGATCGACACCACGACCACTTCCTCGGCCCTGCCGGCTTCCTTCAGCCGCAGCGCCTCTTCCACCGAGATCTCGTCGAACGGGTTCATCGACATCTTCACATTGGCAAGCTCGACACCCGTGCCATCCGGACGAACCCGGATCTTCACGTTGTAGTCGACAACCCGTTTGACTGGCACGAGTATCTTCATGGGGTCCTTCCTTCAGGAGAAACTGGCTTCAGAGGCTTTTTTAGAAAATGCGCGCTTGGGCGCCGCTCCGATTGTCGAATGGCGACATGGATACGCGTTTTTCCTCCAAATTCAACGCTTCCATGACGCCGGCAGGCAATTTGCCTTGGCAATATATGGACGTTTACGTTCACGTCAATATAGCTATCAGCGTCGGCCCCAGGGAAAGCGCTGCGCCGTTTGCCCGTCGGTACCGGCCGTGATGGCCGGACCGGCACTGCGGTCGTTTCTCACGGCGCGGGGCGTGACGATCTGCCGGTCGAAGAGCGGTACACCCGGCCGGCGCAACACCAGGATCAGAAGAGCGCCGGCAAGGATGCCGCCGACATGCGCCCCCCAGGACACGTCGCCGTCAGGGGCGATCGCCAGCATGAAGAACTGCTGCCCGATCCACAAAAGCAGCGGAATGAAGGCTGGCAGGGGCAATGGCACACGGAAGAACACCAGCACCCAGACCCTGACGCGCGGATGCAGCATGACATAGGCGGCAACGACGCCGGAGATCGCCCCCGAGGCGCCGACCAGCGGCGCTTGGGAGGTCATGGTCAGCAGGCCGTGGCAGAGCGCGCCGGCGGCCGCGCAGAGGAGGTAGAAAATCAGGAAACGCAGATGCCCCATGGCATCCTCGACATTGTCGCCGAAGACCCAGAGGAAGATCATGTTGGAGGCCAGATGCCAGAAGCCGGCATGGACGAAGGCATAGGTGAGATAGGTCAGCGGTTCCGGCACGATTTCCAAGCCCGGCGCCAGCACAGCGTCGCCGAACGCGATCGCCGGGATATAGCCTAGCCCGACAGTCGTCGCCTGGGCTGCCTGTTCGCTCTCCAGGCTGGTCAAAAGCCAGACCGCGATATTCAGTGCGATCAGTGAGAGTGTCACCCACTGGACCTTGATATGTTTCAGCGTATTGGCGTCGTGAAGTGGTATGAACATAAGGCCCCCCGGCGATCGTGCGGCAAGCCTATCTGTTTTTTCCCGGAACCCAAAGCACATCCGCATGGCCGCGGTCATTGGCGTGGCGTGCGGCGACGAAGAGAAAATCGGAGAGCCGGTTGACATATTTCATCGCCGCCTCACTGACGATTTCGCCATCGGTGCGGGCAAGCGCCACCATCAGACGTTCGGCGCGCCGTGCAATCGTCCGGGCAAGATGCAGATGTGCGGCGGCCGGGCTGCCGCCCGGCAGGATGAAGGATTTCAGCGGTTCCAGACCGGCGTTCAACTGGTCGATATCGCGCTCGACGCGGTCGACCTGCGTCTCGACGATCCGCAGCGGCTCATAGGCCGGCGGCTCACCGGTGTCAGGGGTGGCGAGATCGGCGCCGAGATCGAAGAGATCATTCTGGATCGACATCAGCATGGCGTCGAGTTCGGGCAGGCCTGAAGTGTGCAGCCGCGCCAGGCCGATCGCGGAATTGGCCTCGTCGATCGTGCCATAGGCCTCGACGCGCAGATCGTCCTTTGTCCGGCGGGGGCCGGAAACCAGCCCGGTCGTGCCGTCGTCACCTGTCTTGGTGTAGATCTTGTTGAGTTTGACCACGGTTCCCCCTCAAAGCCCCGTCAGGTCGGGCGGCCGCCGCCGGTCAGCCAGAGCGTTATCATGATCAGGACGACGGCGATCGCCTGCAACAGGACGCGAAGCTGCATCAGCTTGTTGGAGCGGTTGGCATCGCCGCCCTTCATCATGTTGAAGAGACCGCGGATCAGCACCAGGGCGACGGCGCCCATAACGATGATCGCGAGGACATAGGTGAACGTGGACATGGCACTCAGCTTTCTCAGTCAGTCCGTCCAGCGCATCAGGCGGTAGAAGAGGTCTGCCGGAAGCAGCCGCTTCAGGAACATGCCCTGCTTAGCCGGAGTCGTTACGGGATAATGTGGTCTTGGATTTTTCGAGTTCAATGCGTGTTTCAATACGGAATAGACCGCCTCCGGGCCGAGTTTATGGCGGTTGACCGGCCCCGATCCGTCGAGCCTTGCCAGTTGTCTGCTGTAATCGACCGCGTGCGGCGAATTGTCGAGGTCGATATTCTCCTTGATCTTTGCAAGCGCGTTGGCGGTGAAGCGCGTGGCGATCGGTCCCGGCTCGATCAGGCTCACATGGATTCCGCTGCCCTGCAACTCCATGCGCAGCGTGATGCTGAGGCCTTCGAGCGCGAATTTGGATGCGGTGTAGGCGCCGCGATAACGATAGGGCACGACACCGAGGATCGACGAGCATTGGACGATCCGCCCCTCTCCGCGTTTGCGCATCGGCGGAATGACCTGCCGCGTCAGTTCGTGCCAGCCGAAGAAATTCGCCTCGAACTGGGCGCGCAGCACTGCAGTCGAAAGATCCTCGACGGCGCCCGGCTGGCCGTAGGCGCCGTTGTTGAAGAGCGCGTCGATGCGGCCGCCGCTGCGTTCGAGAACCGCGCCGACCAGATCGGAAATCGTCTCGGGCCTGGTATAGTCCATCAGGAAGGTCTCTATGCCGTCTGCTTCCAACCCCTTGAGGTCGTCCGGCTTGCGCACCGTCGCGAAGACACGCCAGCCATCGGCTTTCAGCGCCCGCGCGCAATGAGCGCCGATCCCGGACGAACATCCGGTGACGACGATGATGCGCTCTCCCGCCATGGAATGATTCCTGTACAAAATGGGACTCGTTTCCCATATTCGGCCAGAGGATACAATCTGGAAAGCCGGAGACGGAATGCCGAAGGTGCTGCGCACGATCTACGACGTGGTCTATGACGCGATCTGTCACATGGTCGAGGACGACGGCTTCGCCATGGCAAGTCACGTGGCACTGTCGAGCCTGCTTGCGGTTTTCCCGTTCCTGATCTTCGGCACCGCGCTTGCAAGCTTCCTCGGCGCCGATCAGTTCTCCTCGACCGCCATCCACCTGATCTTCGATACCTGGCCCGAGGCGATCGCCAAGCCGCTCGCCGACCAAGTGCTGCAGGTGCTGACAATTCCGCGCGGCGGGCTGCTGACGATCTCGGTGCTGGCGGCCGCCTATTTTGCCTCGAACGGCGTCGAGGCGCTGCGCATCTCACTCAACCGCGCCTACCGGGTGCAGGAAACACGGCCCTGGTATTTCACCCGTCTCTTCAGCCTCGGCTACGTGTTGATCGCGGTCATCATCTTTGCGGCGATCAGCATTCTGCTCGTCGCCCTGCCGCTGGCGCTCGATTATTCCAGGAAATGGTTCCCACTGTTTGCCGATACGCTCGACATCGTCTTCAGCTGGCGCATCTACGGCACGCTGGTGGTTCTGACGGTTGGACTGCTGGTCATGCATCTCTGGCTGCCGGCCGGCAAACGACGGGTCTTCGACGTTATTCCGGGCGTTTTGCTGACACTGCTTCTGTGGCTCGCCGGCGCACTGATCTTTGCCTACTACCTGGCGACCTTCGCCAATTATACGGCAACTTATGCCGGTCTGGCCTCCGTCATGATCGTGTTGATCTTCCTCTACATGGTCGGCGTCATCTTCATCATCGGGGCGGAGATCAATGCGGCGCTGATCAAGTTCCGCGTCTTCCGGATGTTTTCCCATACGCTTTCGATCGTCGGCAGAGAGCGTGTCGAAAGGCCATCAGAGCCCGACAAGACGGCGAATATCCGCTCCTGACATGCCTTGGGCGCGCAATTCGCCAAGCCCGGTGTCGCCTTCGCTTTTCGAAAGTTTGCGGCCGTCGGCGCCGAGAATGAGGCGATGATGGTGATAGACCGGCTGCGGTAGCCCGAGCAGCACCTGCAGCAGCCTGTGCACCGATGTCGCATGGAAGAGGTCGAGCCCCCGAACGACATGGGTGACGCCCTGCAGCGCATCGTCAACGACAACGGAAAGATGATAGCTCGATGGCGCATCCGAGCGCGACAAGATGACGTCGCCCCAGACGCCGGGCTCGGCGGCGATTTCGCCAGTCCTACCGTCGCCGGTTTCAGTCCAGAACAGCAGCTGACCGATCAGGTCGAGCGCCTTGCGCATATCGAGCCGCCAGGCATGTTTCCTCCCCGCGGTCAGCATTTCCTGCCATTCGTCTTTCGGCCGGTCGCGGTCACCTGCCGGATAATGCGGAGTGCCGTCTGGATCGCGTGGCCAGGATTCTCCCGCCGCCTCGTAGGCCGCGACGCGCGCCTTCACCTCGCCGCGCGTCAGGAAGGCCGGGTAGACCAGACCGCGCTCGATCAGCGCATGCAATGCTGCCTGATATTCGGGGAAATGTTCCGACTGGCGCCGCACCGGGCTTTCCCAGCGGATATCAAGCCAGTCGAGATCTCTGTGGATGCCGGCCTCGAACTCGGGCGTACAGCGTGTCTGGTCGATATCCTCGATGCGGAGCAGCAGGCGGCCTTGTTCAGCCCGCGCCATGTCGTGGTTCAGCAGCGCCGAGAGGGCATGGCCGAGATGCAACGCCCCGTTGGGACTCGGCGCAAAACGAAAGACGGGTTTTTGACGCTCACTCGTGGTCATGCTTTCTTCTGCCATGGATTCGGCTTTTGAACCACTGCGAGGCAATGTGCAGATCATCCGCAACGAAGACGACGTCAGGCAGGGGCTCGAAGCATTGCTTCGCCTCGATCCGCGCCTTGCGCCGATCGCAGCGGACGCCGGACCCGTTCCGCTGCGATTGCGCGAACCCGGCTTTGCCGGGCTTGCCCATATCATCGTCTCGCAGATGGTGTCGCGCGCCAGCGCCGACGCGATCTGGCGGCGCATGCTGCCGGCGGATGGTCTTTTGACTGCCGAAGGCTACATGCTGCTTCACGCAGAGGCATGGCGCGAATTCGGCCTGTCGCGCGCCAAGGCCGAGACTCTGTCGCGGATCGCCGAAGCGGTTGCCTCCGGCCGCCTCGATCTCTCCGGCCTCTGCCTGAAGCCGCCGGGCGAGGCGCTTGGCGAACTCACCGCGCTGAAGGGTATCGGCCCGTGGACGGCGGAGGTCTATCTAATGTTTTGCGGCGGCCATGCCGATGTTTTCCCCGCCGGCGATGTCGCACTGCAGAATGCCGTCGGTGCGGCATTCGGCCTTGCGGCACGGCCTCAGGCGAAGGTGCTTGCCGAGCTTTCGGAAGTCTGGTCGCCGTGGCGCTCGGTGGCGGCACGGCTTTTCTGGGCCTATTACGCCACGAAAATGCGCCGCGACATAGTGCCGATCGGCTGATCGGCAACACTATTCATTTTGCCTTTATCCTCTGAATTTATTGGACTTCACAATCCTGTAACAACCGGCCTAATATACAGGTGCAGATGCCGAATCGATCAGGAGAGTCCCTTGACGATTGCAGTCTCCCCGCAGGCCCTGCCGGCGCTCGTCCTGAACGCTGACTACCGGCCGCTGAGTTATTATCCCTTGTCGCTATGGTCCTGGCAGGACGCGATCAAGGCGGTATTTCTCGACCGTGTGAATATCATCGCAGAGTATGAACATTCGGTTTCCTCACCGAGCTTCTCGATGCGGCTTCCGAGTGTCGTGTGCCTCAAGACTTACGTTCAGCCGTCCCGCAATCCCGCTTTCACCCGGTTCAACGTCTTTTTGCGTGACCGGTTCGAATGCCAGTATTGCGGCGCCCATGACGACCTGACCTTCGATCACGTCATCCCGCGCGCCCATGGCGGCGAGACGACCTGGGAGAATGTCGTGGCTGCCTGTTCGCCTTGCAATCTGCGCAAGGGCAGCAAGCTTCCCAAGCAGGCCGGCATGTTCCCGGCGCAGAAGCCCTACCAGCCGACGGTGCAGGATCTGCACAATAACGGCCGGCTGTTCCCGCCGAACTATCTGCATGACAGCTGGCTCGATTATCTCTACTGGGATACCGAACTGCAGCCTTGATCGCGTTGCTTGCAGCACGGCGCGTTCTTCGGAGGCGCAGAGAACGGCCGACTTAAGGGATTATGCAGAGGCAGCCTTGCGAACGCCTACAAAGGCGAAGGCTGCGAGCAGGATTCCGGCAATCACGTTCCAGCCTGCAAAAGACAGGCCGAGCACCCGCAGCGCTGCATCGGTGCAGGACGGGCCTTTGATGGTGTTGAGTTCGCCGAGCAGATCGCCGGCATTGGTCGTCATGCTGCTTGCCGTGGTCGAGCAGGTGGCCGGCCCCGGCCAGAAATGCCATTCGACGCCAGCGTGATAGACACCCATGCCTGCCGTGACCAGCATCAGGATGCCGGCCGCCAGGATGAGCGCGCGGGTGATCCAGTTCGGCAGGCCGACGAGTTCGGAGATTGCGGCGAGAATCGCGATCGGGATGGCGTAATAATAAGGCTGGCGCTGCAGCAGGCAGAGCGCGCAGGGAATATAGCCGCCGATATATTGGAAGCCCAGCGCCGTGCCGACGACGGCCGCCATGCCGATCGCGAGCAGCAGGGAATAGGTAAAGCCGGGGCGGGTGAGCGGCGAGGAAATGGCAGTCATGGCGGAACTCCGCAAAGTTGGTAAAGCCTGAGATGCGGATTCAGATTTTAGGCCTGTTCGGCCGAAAATCATCCTGTTCTAGTGAGCGAGATAGCGGTAGGCGGGATATAACACGATCGCGGCGGCGGCACCGACGCTGACGATCTGGCCGAGGCGCTTCTCGATGAAATGGCGGATCGGTTCTCCGTAACGGCGCAGCAGCCAGGCGAGGAAGAGGAAACGCGCGCCGCGCGCGACGATCGCCGAGACGACGAAAAGCCCCAGATTGACGTGGATGACGCCGGACAAAATCGTGACAATCTTGATCGGCGGCAGATGCGCGAGACCCGAAGTGACGAGCAGCAGCAGGATCCACTCGTAGGTGACATAGGCCTTCATCTGCTCGAAGGCGTCGAGTTTGCCGTAGAATTCGAGAATCGGCCGCGCAACCGTCTCATAGGCGTAAAAGCCGAGCGCCCAGCCGGCGATGCCGCCGAGCACGGAGGCGACGGTTGCAATCAGCGCATAGCGGTAGGAGCGTTCCGGCCTCGAAAGCGCCATTGGCAGGAAGAGCACATCGGCGGGGACGAGAAAGACGGAGCTTTCGACGAAGGCGATGACGGCGAGCCAGACTTCGGCCGATTTGCGCGAGGCCAAAGACATGGTCCAGTCGTAAAGTCTGCGGAGCATTCCGTTTCCTTCCTGTTGCGGTGCAAAAGCTTTAGGGGCCGTGCGCGGTGCTGTAAATGCTCGCCCGTGTCCTTCCTGCCACCGCCGTCCAAAAATTTTCGTGATGCGGCGCATCGGCGCCTCTCTCGAGATTTCATGGGATTGCGAATCGGCCATTCTGCGGCAAGCTGTATCAGAGCATAGGGTCGACGTGCAGGGTGGCATGAGAATGTTCAAAGTGATCGAAGGCGGCCGTGGGCAGGCCGTGCAAATGGATGACCGGTCCGAAAAGGGGCGCGGACCGAGCAGAGACGATGTACGCCAGGAGGCTGCGCGGCGGCTGAGCGCCAGCGGCTATCATCTGTCCCGCATCCGGGAGTTTGCGACCGGCGCGCCGATGCTGGCGTCTCTCAAATACCTGTCGCTACAGATCGATTTCGCGGCCGAGACATTGTCGAGCCTCGATCCGATCCCGGAGGATTTCCGTGCTGATGGCTATTGGCCGGCGGTCTAAAGCGCGTCGCAATCCTCAGTTTCGCTTGCGATTTAGATCTTTGCTTTTACGCATGTCTGAATTGCAAAACCGCTGCTCAGTTTTGCGCGACCTACTCTAGGCAATCACGCTATCGCGCTCCCGCGAGAAATGCGGCGGTGTTTGCTCAGGACAGGTCCATCGACTTTTCCCATTGCTGGCGCAGGACGTTCATCTCCGTGCGCTTCTGGGCCATTTCGCTGACGGCGGCGCGCAGGTTGGGATGGTGTGACATGAACATGTTAAAGTCGCGCCGCTCGAGCACCTCGAACTGGCAGAAATCGACGGCAATGACGTCGGCGGTGCGTCGTCCGCCGGTGAGAAGCGCCATTTCGCCAAAAAAGGCGCCCGGTTCCAGGCGGATCGCACCGCTGGCGAGCCGCACCTCCACCGCTCCCGAAGAGATGAAATACATGCTGTCGCCGCGGTCGCCGCGGCGAATGACGCGTTCGCCGGGAGGGGCGGACTTTGCCTTGAAGAGCAGCAGCAGCTCCTCTTGCGCGTCCTCGCTGACCTCGGAGAATAACGGAAAAGTTTCGATCAGCTGCTGCATCTTCAACTGATGCTGACGCTCGCGCTCCTCGCTGAGCGCCCTGATCTTTTCCAGTTCCTTGCCGAGCGCTTTCTGCCTCTTTCTGCCGTAATTTTCCCAAAGGGAGGGCCATGTCGAATGGATATATTTCTTCAGTCCGTCGGTCGCCAGGATCACGATCGGGTTCAGCGTGATCGACAGGATTGCGGCGGCAAGGATCAGATCCTGGCCCTCATGCGGCAGAAGCCCGAGCGACACGCCGAGACCGGCGAGGATGAAGGAGAATTCGCCGATCTGGGCGAGGCCGCCGGCCAATGTCAGCCCCAGGCCGATTGGATATCTGAGCAGGATGACGATGAAGAAGGTGATGATGCCCTTGCCGAGGATGACCAGCGCGAGCGCGCCGATCACGGCCAGCGGCTGGCGCACCAGGATCGAGGGGTCGAAGAGCATGCCGACCGAGACGAAAAACAGCACGGAGAAGGCATTCTGCAGCGGCAGCGAATCGGCGGCCGCCCTGTGGCTGAGCTGGGATTCGCTCATGACGACACCGGCAAAAAATGCGCCGAGCGCAAATGAGACGCCGAAGATCGCCGCCGAGCCGAAGGCGATGCCGAGCGCGATCGCCAGGACTGTCAGCGTGAACAGCTCACGCGAGCCGGTGCGGGCGATCATCGTCAGCAGCCAGGGCACGATGCGAGGGCCGAGGAAGATCGCCATGGCGGCGAAGGCCGCCACCTTCAACAGCGTCAGGCCGATCGTCAGCACCAGCGGCAGGTCGCCGAGGCCGTGGTTGGTCGTATCGGCGGCGTTGCCACCCAGAAGCTCTGCGAGCGCCGGCAGCAGCACCAGCGCCAGCACCATCACCAGATCCTCGACGATCAGCCAGCCGACGGCGACGCGTCCGCTTGGCGCGTTGACGAGATTGCGCTCCTCCAGCGCCTTCAAGAGAACGACGGTGCTCGCCACCGACAGGCTGAGGCCGAGGACGATGCCGGCGCCGAGGCTCCAGCCCCAGAGTTGGCAAAGGCCGACGCCGAGCAGGGTGGCGAGAATGATCCGTCCGATCGCGCCCGGCACGGCGATGCCGCGCACGGCGAGCAAGTCGGAGGCGGAAAAATGCAGGCCGACGCCGAACATCAAAAGGATGACGCCCATTTCGGCGAGCTGACCGGCAAGGGCGGTGTCGGCGACGAAGCCCGGGGTGAACGGCCCCATCAGGATGCCGGCCATCAGGTAGCCGACGAGCGGCGGCAGCCGGAGCCGATCGGCGCCGTAGCCCAGGATCGCGGCGAAAACAAAACTGACGGCAACCGTCGCGATGAGTCCTACTTCCTGATGCACGTCCGCCCTCTCTTTTGTAGCGGCGGCCACTTTGGACGAAGCGCAAGCAAAATTAAACAAGTGATTTGAGCGGCGAGGCCCCCTCACTCATAGTTCTGGCCCGCCAGATGCAGACGTTGTCTGCGGCACGGCCGGGCCGTCACAATGTTGGAACCACTTGCGGCTTTCCTCGTTGCCCTTTCATCAAGAAAGGAGAACGACATGCGGAAGATTATCCTGAACTGTACTGTGGCGGCCCTTGCCGCCTGCTCGTTTGCAGCGCCTGTTCTTGCCGATAGCGTCTATGTCAGGGAGCGTTCCTATGATGACGGCTATCGTCACGAGCGGGTAAGACCTGGAATTACCATCAGCGAGCGGGGCGTCACTTTTGGTGCCGTGCGCGAACGTGAGCACCGCCGCTACCGCGATAGTGGCTGCGAAACCAGGAGCGTCACACGCCAGACCGATGAAGGCGAGGTCACCAAGACGGTCCGACGCTGCAATTAACGAGACATACGCTGCAAGGGCGAAGCCCGGTTCCCACGAACCGGGTTTTCGCCTTTTGTGGCGCGATTATCTGAATGGGTGGTGGAAGTGGCCCGTCGGTGTTATGAGCACGCCTTTGGTAAAAGCGCGTTCCCAGCGCAAATACCTCCCGCACAGGATTTTTACTATGATTGAGCTTACCCCGTCCCAGATCGCCGCACTCAAACTCGCCAGGGATGGAGATCTCTATCCTCAGCCAGCCAACAAATGGACGCACCAGAACGCGCAGGTGACTTACGCAAAAACCGACCGCTGGAAAGAGCGGCCGCAGAAAATCAAATCAGTCACTGCCAAGACGCTGGGTGAATTGAAGGAGCCGGGTTTCCTCGAGCGGCGGCATCTGGACGACGACGTCTCAAAAGACGTCTACGGCATCACCATGGCCGGCAAAATGTGGCTGTTGAAGAACAAGTAGGCTTCACCCGCAGGCTAATTTTGCTCCGTAGTCCCGTATCAGGTCTCCTGAGGCAGGGCTACGCGAAGCGATTTGAGATGATGGTGCAGCCAGCCGGAGCATTGTCGAACCAGTCCGCCTTCGTTCCTGACGGAGCTACGGCGCGACAACCCTTCGCTTAGCTGCTCTTCGGCCTGCCGAGCCGAAGTTCGCAGAGCGTAGGTGGTGCCCCATGCCGGGGTCGAACCAGCACTTCTTTCGAAACTCGATTTTGAGTCGAGCGCGTCTACCAATTCCGCCAATGGGGCAACGGATACGAACGGGCGGCTGTCTAACATGCGAGCGCCTGCGCGCGCAAGACGGGCAAGCGAAGTTATCAGACCGATCCGGTGGAGAGACCCGGCCTCGTTTCGGGGCCGGGTCCGGTCGATATCAATGGGCTGCAGCGGGGGCCGGGCTGCTGAGGCCGGACTTCTTCAATGTGATCGCCAGGATCGAGGCCAGCAGGCAGAAGGCGCCGGCGATGAAGAAGGCGGGCAGATAGCTCGAAAGCTCCGTGCGCGAGAGGCCAGCGCCATAGGCGGCGGTGGCGGCTCCCAGCTGATGGCCGGCAAAGACCCAGCCGAAAACGAGGCCGACCTTTTCGCGGCCGAAGCGGTCGGCGGCGATCTTGACGGTCGGCGGCACGGTGGCGATCCAGTCAAGGCCGTAAAAGATGGCAAAGATGGAAAGGCCGTAGAAGCTGAAATCGCTGAAGGGCAGGTAGAGCAGCGAGAGGCCGCGCAGGCCGTAATACCAGAATAGCAGCCAGCGATTGTCGAACCGGTCGGAGAGCCAGCCGGAGCCGATCGTGCCGAAGAAATCGAAGATGCCCATGACGGCGAGCACGCTGGCGGCGGCAACCGGCACGATGCCGAAATCGCCGCAGAGGGTGACGAAATGGGTCTGGATCAGGCCGTTGGTGCTGAGGCCGCAGATGAAGAAGGTGGCGAAGAGGATCCAGAAGGTCGAGGTCTTCGAGATTTCCCTGAGGACGGTGATCGGCGTCATCAGCGCGACGCCGAGCGAGGTGGCTGCCGGCGGCGGCGTCACCTGCGTTTCGCCGAGAGCCGGCAAGTTGAGGTCGGCCGGGCGGTCGCGCATGAAGGCGAGTACGGCAAGGGCTGCGACCATGATCATGGCGCAGACGAAAAACACTGTCGAGCGCCAGCCGTAGCGTTCTGTCAGTTCGGCCATCAGCGGCAGAAAGACGAGCTGGCCGGTGGCCGAGCTTGCCGAAAGCATGCCGACGACGAGGCCGCGATGCCTGGTGAACCAGCGGGAGGAGATCGTCGCGGCGAGCACCATGGCTGTCAGACCGGTGCCGAAGCCAACGACGATGCCCCACAGCAGCAGCAACTGCCACAGCGTCGTCATGAACAGCGAACCGATGAAGCCGGCGCCGATCAGGGCGAGCGCGAAGACGATGACCTTGCGCACGCCGAAATAATTCATGAAGGCGGCGGCGAACGGACCCATGAAACCGAACAGGATCAGACGGATCGCCAGCGCCGAGGAAATCTGCGAGGTCTCCCAGCCGAACTCGTCCTGCAGCGGCTTGATGAGAACGCCGGGTGCGCCCATGGCGCCGGCGGTGACCAGCATGGTGAGGAAGGTCGCGGCAACGACGACCCAGCCGTAATGGATGTTGCGCCGGGCAAGGGTGGAGGCGAGGGCTGTGGAAACCATGGGCAAGATTCCGTTCGAATTCAGGTTCGCGAAAGTACAGGATCGATTTACATGATGGTCATCATATTTCTTGCGTATTGATGATGGACGTCATATATTTTGTCAAGCGACTATTTCTGGAGACGAAAAATGCGGGTCAGCCGCGAGAAATTTGCCGAAAACCGCGAAAAGATCCTGAGCGTTGCGGGCGTGCTTTTCCGCGAGAACGGTTTCGACGGGGTCGGCGTTGCTGACATCATGAAGGCGGCGGGGCTGACGCATGGTGGCTTCTACGGTCATTTCAGTTCGAAGGACGATCTGGCGCTCGAGGTCAGCCGTAAGCTGATCGACAGAGTGGAAACGCGGTGGAAGGAGCACATCGCCGAATCGCCGGACCGGCCGCTGGCAGCACTTCTCGACCATTATATTCACTGGCGCACGGTCGACGATCCGGGCGGCAGCTGCGTCTTCGCAACGCTGATCCAGGAGGTGAGCCGCAGCCGGGGGGCTGTCCGCGCGGTCTTCAGCGATGGGCTGTCCGTGCTGGTCGACACGCTCGCCGATATCGTTCCCGGCGAGACTGAAGAAGAACGCCGGGCCAATGCCGCGACGACGCTCTCGTCGATGATGGGCGCCGTCATTCTGGCCCGCGCGGTCGAGGATAGGGCGCTTGCCGAGCAATTTCTGGTGACGATGCGCCGGCAGCTCGACCCCGGCAGCCGGATGTAAGATCAGTCGTGGAATAGTCATAATGCCGATCTCCCTCTCCGCGCGGGCGCGGAGAGGGATCTGCCTCGCTCATGCCTGCTGAGAAGCCGGCCGGCTGACTACTTGAAGCCGGCGACGGCGTGCGGGATGTAGGGTGCTTCCAGTGCCGCGATTTCCTCGGGGGTAAGCTTGACTAAGAGCGAGGCAACGGCGTCCTGCAAATGGTTCGGCTTGGAGGCACCGATGATCGGCGCGGTCACCGCGCTCTTCTGCAGGATCCAGGCGGTTGCGACCTGGGCGCGGGAGATGTTGCGGGTCCTGGCGATCTCGGCCACCGCCTCGACGATTCTGCGGTCGGCATCGATGGACTGGGTGTAGAGCGTCTTGCCGAATTCGTCGGTTTCGCTGCGTGCCGTCGTCTCGTCCCAGTCGCGGGTCAGGCGGCCGCGGGCCAGCGGGCTCCAGGGGATGACGGCGATCTTCTGATCCTCGCAGAGCGGCAGCATTTCGCGCTCTTCCTCGCGGTAGAGCAGGTTCAGGTGGTCCTGCATGCTGACGAATTCGGTCCAGCCGTTCAGCCTGGAGACGTAGAGCGCCTTGGCGAACTGCCAGGCATACATGGAGGAAGCGCCGATATAACGCGCCTTGCCCGATTTGACCACGTCGTGCAGCGCTTCCAGCGTTTCCTCGATCGGCGTCGTATAGTCGAACCGGTGGATCTGGTAGAGATCGACATAGTCGGTGCCGAGGCGACGCAGACTGTTGTCGATCTCGTCGAAGATCGCCTTGCGTGACAGGCCGGCGCCGTTCGGGCCTGGCCGCATGCGATTGAACACCTTGGTCGCCAGCACGATATCCTCGCGTTTGGCGAAATCTTTGATGGCGCGGCCGACGATCTCCTCCGAGGAACCGTTGGAATAGGTGTTGGCGGTGTCGAGGAAATTGATGCCGAGGTCGATTGCCTGCCTGATCATCGTCCGGCTTTCGTCTTCCCTGAGGCTCCAGGCATGATTGCCGCGGCCGGGATCGCCGAAGGTCATGCAGCCCAGGCAGATTTTCGACACTTCCAGTCCGGTCTTCCCAAATTTTGCGTATTCCATGAAACGGCTCCGTGATGAATTGGTGGCCCCCAGGCGGCTTTCCATGATCTAGTGCGAAAGCCGGCAAAGTCGCAGGGCACCTGGCGAAGAATCCGTTCTGCCATGCGTGCAACTATGCGTGATGGCTTTGAAGCCGGGCAGTCATCGCCGCCCGGACCGGCCGCTTGCGCAATTGCAGCACAAGGTGTTAGCTGGTGCAACATTCACCGGATTTTGCCTATGAAACTGCCGCCCCATGATCGCTACGACGATCTCTATCGCGATTTTTCGTGGCGGATTCCCGAAGATTTCAATATCGGCCGCGCCGTCAGCGACGACTGGGCCGCGAGAGATCCGGAGCGCGTCTGTCTCGAGCATTTCAGCCCGGATGGCCATCACCGCGCGATGACCTATCGCGCCCTCGCCGACCAGTCCTCGGCCTTCGCCAATGCGCTCGTTTCGCTTGGGGTGGAGCGCGGCGATCGTGTCGCGCTGCTCTTGCCGCAATCCTTCGACACGGTGATCGCACATGTGGCGATCTACAAGACCGGCGCGGTCGCACTGCCGCTGGCGCTGCTCTTCGGCGTCGAGGCGCTGGAATACCGGCTGAAGGCAGCAGGTGTTGCAGCAATCGTCACCAATGGTTTCGGTCTCGAGCGCATCCGGCAGATCCGCGATCGCCTGCCGATGCTGAAACATGTCGTCAGCATCGACCGGGCGGATGTCGATGCGGTTGCCTTTGGCGATCTGGTGAACGGCCATCCCACTGTCTTCGACGTCGCCAGGACCGGTCCGGACGATCCGGCGCTGATGATCTTCACCTCGGGAACGACGGGGCCGCCCAAGGGCGCGCTGCATGGCCATCGCGTTCTGCCCGGCCATATTCCCGGTATGCAGTTTGCCCATGAAGGTTTTCCGAAAGTGGGCGACAAGGTCTGGACGCCGTCCGACTGGGCCTGGGCGGGCGGTCTGCTTAATGCGCTGCTGCCGAGCCTGCTGCTCGGCGTTCCCGTCGTCTCGTCGCCGGCGCAGAAATTCGATGCCGACATGGCCTATCGCATTATGGCGGAGATGAAGGTGCGCAATGCCTTCATTCCGCCGACGGCGCTGCGGCTGATGCGATCCGTTGCCGATCCGCGCTCGAAATATGATCTGGTGCTGCGCACCATCGGCTCGGCCGGCGAGGCGCTCGGCCGTGAGACTTATGAATGGGCGCGGCGTACGCTCGGCATCACTATCAACGAATTCTATGGCCAGACGGAGTGCAATTTCGTGCTCTCGTCGAGTGCTGCCCATGGCGTCACCAAGGCAGGCGCCATCGGACGGGCGGTGCCGGGGCATCGCGTCGCCATCGTCAGCGAAGCGGGTGACGAATTGCCGGCCGGCGAACCGGGCCAGATCGCCATTGCCAGTCCCGACCCCGTCATGTTCCTCGGCTACTGGAACGATGCGGCGGCGACCGAGCGGAAGTTCGCCAAAGGCTGGCTGCTCACCGGCGATATCGGCCGTCAGGACGCCGAGGGTTATGTCACCTTCGAAGGCCGCGACGACGACGTCATCACCTCGTCGGGATATCGCATCGGCCCGGCCGAGATCGAGGATTGTCTGATCGGCCATCCCGCCGTGCAGCTTGCCGCCGCCGTCGGCAAACCCGATGCCGTGCGCACAGAGATCGTCAAGGCCTATATCGTGCTGTCACCGGGTCATCATCCAAGCGAAGCGCTGGCCGCCGATATCAGGGAATGGGTAAAGACGCGGCTTTCAATGCACGAATATCCGCGCGAGGTGGAATTCATCGACGCCTTGCCGCTGACGACCACCGGCAAGGTGATCCGCCGGCTGCTGCGCGAAAGGGCGGCGGCCGAAAATTAGCCCCGGCCGGCAAGCGACATGATCTTCTCGCGCAGCATCTTCGCCATATTGCGGGTGCTGCGGTACATATGGAGTTGGGCCGAGACCTGGCGCATGTCGCGGTCGCCGTTCTGCGTCAGGCCGATCACCAGCGTTCCCATCTCCTCGCGCTCCTGCCAGAAGCGGCTCATGATCGGATGATCGGAGACGGCACAGGAATCGGAACGCACGATATTGGCGTCGTCGAGATGCCATTCGGTGAGCTCGCTCATCAAGAGCTTGCCCGGCGAATAGCGGGCATAGTTCTCGTCATAGGCGGTCTTCCAGGTATAGGCTTCGCCGCCCATCATCAGGACGACGATGGCGGCGATTGCCTTGCCATTGAGATCGATCGTGTGAATACGCACGGCATCGACGGCGGCAAGGTTCGACACCGCCTCGCGGGCAAAGGCCGTGTGATAGCGATCGGTGACGAGAGCGCTTCGCCGCTTGCCCTTCCAGCCACCGGCTTCCATCGCCAGGAATTCCTCGAAGCGGATATGGATTTCGCGCGGCTGGCGGGAGACGGCATAGACCGCCGTTCCCTGTTCCTCGAGCAGGCGCCATTGACGACGCATTTCGCGCATATGCGAGGAGGAGATGGTTTTGCCGAGATAGGCCGGCGCCTCTTCGTCGCTCTGCAGCATCGGGCGCTGGTAAGGATTGGTGACGGTGACGGGAAGGTTGCGGCTGAGCGCCACTGCTTTGAGCATGCGCACGAAGATGCCGTTCAGCCGCAGATCCGGCAGAACCAGAATGCCGGGCAGATTGAGATCGCGCACGGTCAGGGCCTCGAAGAGATTGTCGAGGGTCTCGGCAGCATCCTCGGCATCGACGAGCGGCGTGCCGAGCGGGCCGAAACTGTTCGACCAGCCGCGGATGATCGACGGGCCGACGGCAAAACCGGGCCGGTCGACCGAAAACGGCATCAGGAAGCGCATGCGGCTGCGGCCGGCATTGTGGTCGCGGATCAGGGCGAAGTTCACCTGCCGGTCCTCAAGCCGCGGCATAGCGGGGGCGAGGAAGCGGCCGGAGAAGAAGACGTTCGGTTCCATCGCCCGGTTGGAGAGGAAATCGAGCTCATCCTGAAGTTCATAGCCGAGTTTGCCGGGATAGAGGCAGAGCTCGCGCCCCGGCCGGCCGATCTCGGCGCGGGCCTCGGCCTGCGGCGCTTCGAAATGCAGCGCGGCGAGATCATGCACCATGCGGTTGGCGGCGCTGTTGGTGCTTTCGGTAACGGGGGGAACACGCACCATCTATCGAACTCTCATTTCTGGCGTTGCGGCGGAGGGGCTGGCGAAGGCGAACAGGACGATACCGAGCGTGCGGCGCACGGCGAGATGCAGCAGGATCGCCTCGACCGCCATGGCCGAGGCCGTGGCAATCGCCGTGCCCTCGATGCCATAATGCGGGATCAAAGCGAGGTTGAGGCCGACATTGGCCGTCAGTGCGCCGGCATAGAGTGCGACGCAGAGGTTCTGCTTGCCTGCCATCATCAGCAACGTTTCGGCGGGGCCGACCAGCGACTTGGCGAGGATGCCGGCGAGCAGGATCGCCATGACCAGATAGCCTGATGTGAAGGCGCCGCCGAAGAGCGATAGCAGCAGATGGCCGGCCGCAAGCACGGCAAGGCCGACACCGAGCGCCGGCCAGAAGGTCCAGCGGGCGGCGTCGATGGCAGCGGTCGCCAGCTGTCCGTGGTCGCCTTCGGCGATGATCGAGGAGAAGCGCGGTCCGGAGGCTGCCTTGACCGAGAAATTGATGAAATGCACCAGCGCCATCGTCTTGGCGGCGGCGAAATAGATGGCGACATCGTGCGGTTCGAGGAAGATGCCGACGACGACGACATCGGAATTGGTGAGCAGGAAGCTCACGCCCTCGATCAGGAAAATCGGAAAGGCGACGCTGAACCAGGCGAGGAAATCGACCTTGCGCGGGCCTTCGTCATAGTGCCGGCGAAGGCGGTAGAGCGTTGCGGCATACTGGCCAAGCGCAGTGACGAAGGTGGCGACGAGCGCTGCCTGCATCGCGGTTACGGCGGTGTGCGCGGCGCCGACGGCAATCGCGATCAGCATGAAGAGGATGATGAGGATCGGGCGGACGATATAGACCGGGCTCAACGCCATTACCGGCCAGTGGTTGGCCCGCGACGTGCCTTCCAGAATGTCGCCGAGCGCGATCATCGGCATGGCAAGCAGGCCGATGAAGATCGGGACGAGATAATAGACCTGGATCATGTCGCCGAAGAAATGCAGACCGAGCGTGCCGGCGGCGAGCACCGCCGTGCCGGAAAGCAGCGCAAAGATGCGCGCCGTCCCGGTCAGGCCGCGGATTTCCTCGAAAGCGCCCGCTGCCCTGTACTGCGGCAGGAAGCGGATGATCGCCGTGTGGAAGCCGAGACATGAGAGATCGCCGAAGACGACGACCAGCACCCAGACGAAAACGAAGATGCCGTATTCATATTCGCCCATCAGCCGGGCGAGCACGATCTGGGAGACGAAGGCGAGAGCCGCGCTGAGGATACGGATCGAAAAGGCCGTCAGCGCCATGCGCTGGGCGGCCGCCTTCTCGCCGCGTTCCGTGAGCACGGCCGCAAGCATGCGCAGCGTTCGGCCGCCGATCGGGCGCAGGCCCGCGGGCAGCATCTTCTCCGCTGTTTCTATGACCGCCATGATGAACACGCAAAACTCTAAGGTCAGGCAAATCGCGCCTGAAGTCTTGACAGAACAGGGTTAAGAAACGGTTCCGGATCGGGCTTGCTGCCCGACGCTGAGCTACAATCGCGAGACGTTGCCGGAGAAAAGAAAATGCCGCCCGAAGGCGGCATTTTCAGGATCGTTGCGGCTTGCCTCAGACCTGCTCGAAGGCGCCGTGGCAATGCTTGTATTTCTTGCCGGAACCACAGGGGCAGGTCTCGTTACGGCCGACCTTGCCCCAGGTGGCCGGGTCATCCGGGTTGCGGTTTTCGGGAGAAACGATGACTTCCGATGCCTGGTAGATCGCTGGGGCGAAATCGTCTTCGCCGGTCGTCGGATCCAGGTGATGGGCCTGCATCAGCGGCGGTTCGGGCTCGGCGGGCGCCTGCTGCACCAGCTCGACGCGCATCAGCTGGGCGGTGACGGCCTCGCGCAGATTGTTGAGCAGCGCCGTGAAGAGCTCGAAGGCTTCCGACTTGTATTCCTGCAGCGGATCGCGTTGGGCATAGCCGCGGAAGCCGATGACGGAGCGCAGATGGTCGAGATTGACGATATGCTCGCGCCAGAGATGATCGAGCGTCTGCATGACGATCGAGCGCTCGACATAATGCATGATGTCGTCGCCGAAACGCTCGGCTTTTTCCGTGAAGGCGGCATTGGTGGCTTGCGTCAGCCGCTCGCGGATATCGTCTTCGCCGATACCTTCTTCCTTCACCCAGTCCTCGATCGGTAGATCGAGATTGAGGATGTTCAAAGCACCGGTCTTCAGGCCGGCAGCATCCCATTGTTCGGCATAGGCGCGCTCGGGGATATGCTTTTCGACCATGTCCTCGATTACCTCGCGGCGCATGTCGGAGACCATTTCGGAAATATTGGCCGCTTCCATCAGCTCGAGGCGCTGTTCGAAAATTACCTTGCGCTGGTCGTTGAGAACGTCGTCATATTTCAGAAGGTTCTTGCGGATATCGAAGTTGCGGGCTTCGACCTTCTTCTGGGCGCGCTCCAGGGCCTTGTTGATCCAGGGATGGACAATCGCCTCGCCCTCCTTGAGGCCGAGCTTGGTCAGCATGCTGTCCATGCGGTCGGAGCCGAAGATGCGCATCAGATCGTCCTGAAGCGACAGGTAGAACTTCGAGCGGCCGGGGTCGCCCTGACGGCCGGAACGGCCGCGCAGCTGGTTGTCGATGCGACGGCTTTCATGGCGTTCGGTGGCGATGACGTAGAGACCGCCGGCGGCGAGCGCCTTCTGCTTGAGTTCCTTGATCTCCTCGACGATCGCCTGGATCCGGGCGTCACGCTCCGGACCGGCTTCGACATCGCCGAGTTCGCGCTCGATGCGCATGTCGAGGTTGCCGCCGAGCTGGATGTCGGTGCCGCGGCCGGCCATGTTGGTGGCGATGGTGACGGCACCCGGCACGCCGGCCTGGGCGACGATATAGGCTTCCTGCTCGTGGTAGCGGGCGTTCAGCACCTGGAAGTCGTTGAAGCCTTGCTTGCGCAAGCGCTCGGCAAGCAGCTCCGACTTCTCGATCGAGGTGGTGCCGACCAGCACCGGCTGGCCACGCTTATGGGCATCGAGGATTTCCTCGATGATCGCCTTGAACTTCTCGTCGAAGGTCCGGTAGACCTCGTCGTCCTCGTCGATGCGCTTGATCGGCAGGTTGGTCGGAACCTCGATGACATCGAGATTGTAGATATTGCCAAATTCTTCCGCTTCCGTCTGCGCCGTACCGGTCATGCCGGCGAGCTTGCCGTACATGCGGAAGTAGTTCTGGAAGGTGATCGAGGCCAGCGTCTGGTTTTCCGGCTGGATCTGCACCTTTTCCTTGGCTTCCAGCGCCTGGTGCTGGCCTTCCGAATAACGGCGGCCCGGCATCATGCGGCCGGTGAACTCGTCGATGATGACGACTTCGTCGTTGCGGACGATATAGTCCTTGTCGCGCTGGAAGAGCTTGTGGGCCTTCAGCGCATTGTTGATGTGGTGGACGATCGCGACATTCTCGATGTCGTAGAGCGCGTTGCCCTTCAGGAGGCCGGCCTGGCGGAGCAGGTTTTCCAGCTTCTCAGTGCCTTCTTCGGAGAAGTTGGCGGAGCGCTGCTTCTCGTCGATCTCGTAGTCGCTGGGCGCCAGTAGCGGAATGAAGGCGTCGATCGTATTATAGAGTTCGGAGCGGTCGTCGAGCGGACCGGAGATGATCAGCGGCGTGCGCGCCTCGTCGACCAGGATCGAGTCCACTTCGTCGACGATCGCGAAGTTATGGCCGCGCTGGACCATCTGGTTCTTCTCGTACTTCATGTTATCGCGCAGATAATCGAAGCCGAGTTCGTTGTTGGTGGCATATGTGATGTCGCAGGCATAGGCCGCGCGGCGCTCCTCGTCGGAGAGGCCGTGGACGATGACGCCGGTGGTCATGCCGAGGAAGCCGTAGACTCGGCCCATGGTGGCGGCGTCGCGCTGGGCGAGGTAATCGTTGACGGTGACGACGTGCACGCCCTTGCCGGAAAGCGCGTTCAGATAGACCGGCAGGGTGGCGACGAGGGTTTTGCCTTCGCCGGTCTTCATCTCGGCGATCGCATTCGAATGCAGGATCATGCCGCCGACCAGCTGTACGTCAAAAGGTCGCAGGCCGAGAACGCGGCGCGAGGCTTCGCGCACGACGGCAAAGGCCG